>Ga0209023_10000404_pt1 | contig 67491 bp, 65 predicted proteins | sample LakOneMetagenome_FD_187468 | JGI IMG/M metagenome (GOLD analysis project Ga0209023, IMG submission 187468) | Freshwater and sediment microbial communities from Lake Erie, Canada (SPAdes) (version 2) | ecosystem: Environmental > Aquatic > Freshwater > Lentic | place: Lake Erie, Canada...
ATCTAGTTGGTCGGCGCGCTGGGCGTTGGTGTCGGCTGTCTGCATCATCTTTATTTGCATTTCGAACTGGCGGGACAGGCTGATCAAATTCACCATGGCATCCGTGACATTCACGTTGCTTCCCTCCAAAGTCCCGGGCGCCAACTTGACGTTCTGGTCGGCAGGCGCTGGCTGGTTATCACGCATGCGGAACAAGCCATCGCCACCACGAACCATGTCTGCTTCCGGAGGATTGACCAGCTTGATCCGCCCAACCGCATTGGCATTATTGGGCGTACCAAAGGTAGGAACGATCGATACCGTGCCGTCCGGCGCAATTTCGATCGTGTTGTCGGGCGGAATATTGATCGGCCCGCCATCTCCAGCGACCGTCAGGCCACTCTTGGTCTGCAATAGCCCGGTGACATCCACATCCAGGCTACCGGCTCGCGTGTAGGCCTCGCTGCCATCCGGCATCTGCACGGCAATCCAGCCCTTGCCATTGACCGCCACGTCCAGGTTGCGCCCGGAGAACATCAGCGGCCCCTGATCCATCACGTCACTGACCGAGGCATCGACCACGAACGACCGCGTCGGCATCCCTTCACCGAGCACCGGCACCGCCCGGAAGCGATGTTCCTGCGCCTTGAAACCGATGGTACTGGCGTTGGCCAGATTATTGGCTGTCCCGGCCTGTTGCATGAAAACATGCTTGGCGCCGGTCATGGCCGTGTAGATCAGGCGATCCATATCAGTAACTCAGCGGATCATTTAACGAAGGTTAACCAGGGTCTGCATGATCTGATCCTGCGTCTTGATCGACTGTGCATTGGCCTGGTAATTGCGCTGCTGCGTAATCAGGTTAACGAGTTCGGCGGTCAGATCAACGTTGGATTCCTCGACGGACGACGAAGTCAAAACACCAAGATTTGACGTATTTGGGGCGCCCACCAAAGCAGGACCAGAGGTAGAGGTTTCACTCCATTGATTGTTGCCGAGCGCCTGCAAGCCGTTGGGATCGGTGAAGTTTGCCAAGACAACCTGGCCTTGGGCAAACGTCTGGCCATTGCTGTAGCGGCCTTGCACGATGCCATCATCACCGACCGACAGCCCAACCAGATGCCCTGCTGCGTAGCCGTCCTGTTCCAGGCGGTTGGTACCAAAGGCGCTGCCGAACTGGGTCGTACCCGTAAAATCGAGGGTAAAAGTCTGCGGAGACAGTGAACCATTGCCTAAAGGCTGGCCACTACTCACCATCACATTCAGCATATCGACGGTAATCGTCATGGGACTGGATGTCAGCTTTCCGTATGAATCAAACTGCAGCAGCCCGATCGGCCCCTGGCCTGCCGTTGCTTGAGTTGTCGACGACACATTCTGATTGGTTGTGCCGTCTACGTTCGAATAGACTGCCCACTCACCGGCATTCGCGGTCTTGCGGAAATAGAAAGTCTGGGTATGCGCATTGCCCAAGGTGTCGTAAATGGAGAGCGCTGTCGAGTAGTTATAACTCAGCGGATCCGGTGCAAAAGCCGTGCTGGAGCCAGGAGCAGCACCATCATTCAACGCGGTGGTCGGCATGGTTTTGCGAGAATCCAGGTTCAGGCTGGCTTTGACACCATTGAACGTGCTGCTGGAATTCAAGCCGGTCGCCTGAGGCGCCAGATCGGATGCCGAGATCTGGATGGGCGACGGCGTAGACGGAATAACGATGCCTGACTGCGCGGCATAGCCGGTCAGTTTCATTCCCTGGTCATTGATCACATAGCCATTCTTGTCCAGATGGAACTGGCCGTTGCGGGTATAGGTCGTCGCGCCATTCTGATCCATGCGGAAGAACCCGGCGCCATTGATTGAAATATCCAGTGGATTATTCGTCGAGGTGATGTTGCCCTGAGTAAATTGCTGCTGGATTGCCGAGAGATTGACGCCGATACCAATCTGGCTGGAACCCGCGCCAGCCAGCGAGGCCGCATATACATCGCCAAAGTGAGCGACTGACGACTTGTAGCCAACGGTGCTGGAGTTGGCGATATTGTGGCTGGTCGCGTCAATGGCTTTGGATGCGCCGTTCAGACCACTCAATGCTTGCTGGAATGCCATTTTCTAAATCCTCACAGAATTTGCTGGACGTCCTTGAAGGCAACATCGCCCAAGGCACCAAGATCCAGGACGAAACCGCCATTACTTCTTGCAACAGCAGAAACTGTGCCAATTTTCATGGCTGTCGCAGTGACCGTGTTACTGCCCGCCGTGGCATCCACCGTAAAGGTGTAATTGCCATCCGCCAGCGTATTGCCGCTTGAATCCTTGCCATCCCACACGAAATAGAAGCTGCCGGCATCCTTGGCGCCCAGGTTTTCGGTCTGCACTACCTTGCCGGTAGCGTCCTTGATATTCAAGGTCACGGTATCGGCTGCCATATCGAGCAGGGCGCCGCCGTAGGCCTTGCCGCTAGAGAGCGGCAAAGCATTGCCGGCCACCATCACATTTTTGCCGATGATGCCTGCCGCCTGCAGTCCTTGTGTTTCGTTATAGCCAGACAGAAGTTCAGTCAGCGTTGCGTTCAGTTTTTCGATGCCATTCACCGTGTTCAACTGAGCCAATTGCGTAGTGACCTGCGCATTGTCGAGCGGATTGAGCGGATCCTGATTCTTGATCTGGGTCATCAACAAGGTCAGGAAGCGATTCTCAGCGCTGGCCGCAGTGTTCGCCGAGGACGCCTTCGTTGCGCCGTTAATCGATGCGAACAAGTCCGCTGCATTGGTCGAGGTGGTATTGGTTACGCTAGCCATCATTCTCTCCAGTCAGTTAGCCCTGACCAATCTGCAAGGTGCGCAGCATCATGGTCTTGGCAGTATTCATCACCTCGACGTTCGTTTGATAGGAACGCGAGGCGGATATCATGTTCGTCATTTCATCAACGACATTGACGTTGGGAAAAGCGACATAGCCCTTGTCGTCTGCGGCAGGATTTTTGGGGTCATAGACGAGTCGGGGTGGCGAGGCGTCTTCAACCACCTGCCGCACTCGAACGCCTTTCGACATTTCACCGGCCCCACCCATTGGCGTTGCCTCGAATACGACCTGCTTGGAGCGATAAGGCTTGCCATCCGAAGAAATAACACTGTCGGCATTCGCCAGGTTGGAGGCCACGGTATTCAGGCGCATCGACTGGGCCGTCATGGCGCTGGAGGACACCTGAAAAACGTTGAACAAACTCATGATGACTCCTTAGCTTGATGTCGAAGCGAGCGCACTACGCATGCCCTTGAACTGCTCACTGATCAACTGGGTAAGTATCTGATACTGCAATGCATTCTCGGTAATATTCGAACGTTCAACGTCCATATCCACGGTATTGCCATCGACCGCTGACTGGACGTCTGCCCGATACATGAGCGCCGCCGGGCCACCGTTGCTGGAACCTTCCATATGGCCGGCTGACGTACGCGCCAGTCCAACACCACCCGCCGTCGTGTTTCCTGACATGGCATTACGCATGGCGGATTCGAAACTGAAATCACGCGCTTTGTAATTCGGTGTATCGGCATTTGCGATGTTGGACGCCAAAACCTGATGACGCTGCGTGCGCAGGTTCATTGCCTGACTGACAACCGAAATTTTCTGTTCAAGACTTGCCATCGTTCGCTCCAAGTAGATGAACATCATTCAGCACAGTCCATGCCAAGTCTTGCACTGGGCATTTCAGGGACAAACCGGCAAACCCACAGGCAAAACTTGCCGGAATACCCCCTACACGGGGAGCTATCAGGCAAAATATGCAGATGCTCATTCGTTTCATTTTTTTGTGTCTTTGCCTAGGCACAAGTTCTCTGTCAAACGCGGCCGAATCTGATTCTGTTCTCGATACAGCAGAACGCTTCATTCGACTGCAAACGCAGGGAATGCCCGGACAAGTAAAACTCACGATGGGAAAACTGGACGTTAGCCGATTGCCGCCCTGCAGCGCGCTCGAAGCCTTTTCGCCGCCAGGGGCGCGCATGAGGGGCAGAAGTCACGTCGGCGTTCGCTGTCTGGGGCCAAACATCTGGAGCGTTTATGTACCTGTGAATATTTCTGTCATCGGCAACTACGTCACAACCAGCCGCCCCTTGGGCGCAGGACAAACGCTCAGCGCTGCCGATCTGACCACACTCTCCGGCGACCTGACCAGCCAGCCTACCGGCGTAGTCGTGGATCCGCAGGCAGCCATCGGTAAGACCTTGCGCAATTCACTGGGTGCCGGCCAGCCACTACGCGCCGACCAACTGCTGGCCCCATTGGTGATTCGCCAGGGGCAGACCGTCAATGTCGTCTCAAAAGGTACAGGCTTTACCGTCAGCGCTGAAGGGAAAGCATTGAACAACGCGGCTGAAGGGCAACTCGCACAAATTCGCATGAGCTCAGGGCAAACACTTACCGGTGTCGCACAAGCCGACGGTAGTGTAGAAATTTCTTTTTAAAGCTAAAGTTCTCTCCCAATCGGTCGTTAATCTGTTCAAGCCCTAAAGTTTCGAGAAGATCATCATGAAGATCGATAGCACTTACAAGCCAGCGACATCCGCCATTTCGCCCAAGCCGGCAACGACCCAATCATCCATGCCGGCTGCGGCTCAGGATGAAGTCAGCCTCAGCAAACTGGCAGGTACGCTGCAATCAGGCGAACATCCGCCGATCAACATGGCACGCATTCAGGAAATCAAGCAGGCAATTTCAGAAGGTCGCTTCAAGATCAATCCGGAAGCGATAGCGGACCGACTGATCGAGTCAAGCCGGGAACTGCTCAGCAGCAGCAAGCAGCGCCAGGCATGACGTCTCCCGTCGCCGCCATTCTCGGTCGGGAGATTGAACAGGTTGCCCGATTCATTGCAATTCTGAATGAAGAACAGGATGCGCTCAAACGGGGCGACGTCGACGCGCTCCCTGATCTGATTTCCCGCAAGACCCCCTTGGTGGAATCCTTAAACACGCTTGAAGGCGAACGCCTTTTGGCCCTCAACTTGCCCGCTGCCGAGTCAGGGCGTGGTGCGATGGATATCTGGCTGGCACAGAACGGCAACGACAGCCTTGCTACGGTCAACTGGAAAAAACTGCTTAAATTCGCAAACGAAGCCAAGACCTTGCACGAACTTAATGCGCAGCTGGTCGACCTGCATCTTCGCCAGACGTCGGAAATTTTGTCCATTCTGACCGCCCCACCAGAGGCTGCAACCAGCCTTTACGGTAGCAGCGGCCAGCCCCTTCCCGCCACGGGTAGCCGAATCGTCGATTCGGCCTGATGTGTACTACTAGCCCCCGGCAGGGCGCCCTTCCTTGAGCTCGGTTGGCTCCTCTGGGCGATTCGAATCAATCAGGATGCTGACGCGGCGATTTCTCGCCCTGCCCTCAACTGTCGTGTTGGTTTCCAGCGGGCGCGTTTCGCCATAGCCGATGGCTGTCAGGCGCTCTGCGCCAACGCCGCCATCATTGAACAAGCGCAATACGCTGGTCGCACGCATGGCCGACAATTCCCAGTTCGAGGGAAATTGCTGCGTGGCAATCGGCACATTGTCCGTGTGGCCTTCAATGGTAATCGGGAAATCGGATGCGGCCAGCACCTTGGCAATGGCCAACATGGCATTGACCGAAGCAGGCTCCAGCTTTGCCTGCCCGGCCGGGAAAAGGATACTGTCGTTGATTTCAATGGTCACGCCGCGACTGGTTTCCAGCAGTCGAACCTTGCCCTGAGCAACCAAGGGCTGCAATGCCTCCATGAGGTCATTGGCAACATTTTTCATCTTTTGACGCTGCTCGGTCTTTTTCAGGTCTGCGAGTCTGTCCGGCTTGGCAATCGGTTTCACCGGCATCAATGGCGCCCCCTGGATCACGGCAATGGGCTGCCCGCCAGGCTGTCCGGTCACATTTTTGAACGCGTTGGTCAATGAGTTGGACAATACCTTGTATTTGCCCTCATTCACCGACGATATCGCGTACATCACGACGAAGAATGCGAAGAGCAGGGTAATGAAATCGGCATAGGAAACCAGCCAGCGTTCGTGGTTTTCAGGCTCTTCTTCGCGGCGCTTGCGAGCCATCAGTGCAAATAACCTTTCAGGCGACCTTCTATGATCCTTGGATTGTCGCCCACGGCAATGCCGACCAGTCCATCAATCAACATTTCCCGGGAAGACACCATGCGCGTCACGTAATACTTGAGCTTGGCAGCAATCGGCAAGTAAACGAGATTGGCCAGGCCGACGCCATAGATGGTAGCCACGAACGCAACCGCAATACCGCTCCCAAGCTTGGTGGGATCCGACAGGTTTTCCATCACGTGAATCAAACCCATGACCGCCCCGAGAATACCGATTGTCGGGGAGTATCCTCCTGCAGCATCCCAGATTTTCGCAGACTGGCGCCATTCGTCTTCAAACGTATTGATTTCCACTTCCAACAGTTCACGAATTCGCTCAGGATCGGCACCATCCACCAATAGCTGAAGGCCTTTTCGCGCAAACTCATCCTTGATGGCAGGAATATAGTTTTCCAAGGCGAGAAGCCCTTCACGGCGAGAAACCTGGCTCCAGTTCAAAATCTGGTCGATAAGCCGCTTCTGCTCGATGACTGGCGGAACCCATACCCACTTTGCCATTTTCAGGCCGCGTCTGAAGATGTGTATGGGACTCTGCAGCAGCACTGCACCCAAGGTTCCCCCTAACACAATCAGCAAGGCGGTGGGCTGCACCAGCGACCCTGCGTTGCCACCTTCCAGGTACTGGCCGCCAATGATCGCAAAAATACTGATTGCCAATCCGGCCAGGCTAATCTTATCCACAGGCCTTCTCCTTGCGGCGCTTCTTTGCGGCAGGGATTTCACCGGCAATCTGGGCGCGCAAGCGTGCGATCGCCTGACTGTGCAACTGGCAAACGCGTGACTCGGTGACGCCCATGACCTCACCGATCTCACGGAGGTTCAGATCCTGCTCGTAATACAGCGCCATCATCAGCTTTTCGCGCTCCGGCAATTGGCTGATGGCAGTAACCAACTGAGCCTTGATGCCACGGTCTTCCAGAATCGATACGGGATCGGCGTCGTTGTCGGTGAAATGACGCTCAAGGAAATCCTCGTCGCCGCTCCCGGAAAAGTCCTCCAGGTACACAATCTGGTGCCCCCGCGCATCCTGCAGGGTTTTTTGGTAGTCAGCCAACGTCATGCCCAGCGCGTCAGCCAATTCACGCTCGGATGGCGCTCGGCCGTGCTCATGCTCCAGTTGGCTGATCACTGTTTCGATACGTCGCAATTCCCGGCGCAGATTGCGCGGCAACCAGTCGTTTTCACGGAGCCCGTCAAGCATGGCACCCCGAATGCGCTGGGTAGCATAGGTTTCGAACTGAGCACCAAAGCCCTCCTGATAGCGATCAATCGCATCAAGCAGACCCAGCATGCCGTTCTGAACCAGATCATCAAACTGGATACTTGGCGGCAAGCGCGCCATGAGATGATAGGCGATACGCTTCACCAGCGGCACGAAGCGCTGAACCAACTGTTCTCTATCTGGCTGCCCCGCAGCGGTATACATCAGGCTCGAAGTACGTTCGGTGTAATGCGTTGGCTCAAGTGTAGCAGTTGCTGCATGAATTGCTCGACCCCACCGGCCTCGCTTTCGCTACGCTGCCAGTAAGAAATATCCGATGCAATATCACGGAATGCGGTGGCAGAGGGTGAATCCGGCGCCTGAACAAGGACGGACCGGCAGAGTTGCGATGACTGCCTCAACGCCTCATCCAGCGGAATGGCACCCGCATAATCCAGCCTTGCTATCCCCCGCTGGGCGGCGACTTGAGCGATGTTATCGAAAATCGATCGTGCGTCTGCCTGACTGCGAACCTTGTTTACCAAAATCCGAAAATGCTTTCGTGAAAATGCATGGCTGACTTTTTTGATGAGTGAATACGCTTCAGTAATGGATGCGCTACTACCGGAAAGCACAACGACAGCCTCCTGCGATGCAAGGCCAAATGGTGAAAACCCGTTGGGGTGCGCCATGCTTGCATCAACCAGAATCACGTCGATAGGCCGCTCAAGTCCTGACATGGAATCGAGCAAGGTTTGCTGCTGCGGCAGCGACAAACGCCCCAACTTCTTGACTGCGCGCGCCGCCGGCAGCACACGCAAACCATTCATCGGCTGCAGCAGCACTTGCGACAAGGGCATTTCCCGTTGCACGACATTCAGGAGATCATTACGCGCTACCAGACCGAATGTGGCAGCGATGTCATCGCCGGAGGCATGTTCGTCGATGATCAGCACTTCTTTGCCCAGACGCGCCATCGCCACACCAATATTGGCAACAGCCACGCTACGGCCAACCCCATCGCAGCCCGACACGAAGGTAATCACCTGCAATTGCTGGCCACCGCCAAGCAGGCGACGCAGGCCGGCTGCCTGATCTACGCGAAAATCAGCCACGGCGGCCTCCAGCGGCGACCATGCCGGCATTCGCCATCATCAGACCCGGCTCTACGCCATCAAATTTGTGGGGCGAATTTTCTGGCACATCCTTGAATGCCCTGTGCAGCAAATAACTGCGATTCGGCAGATGCAAGTCCTCCGGCACGCGCTGACCATTGGATACGTATTGCAACTTGAGACTGTGGCGCATGACGACATCGAGCACGGTCGCCAAACTGGCAGCTTCATCGATCTTGGTCAGGATGCAACCAGCCAGACAGTCCCCGGCATAAGCACGAACCACATCGTCCAGCGTATCGCCACGCGAGGTTGAATTAAGCAGCAGCAGACGCTGTACGTCACAACCGGCCAGCATGTCGGTCAACTCGGGAACCAGCTTGTCTTTTTGGCTCATCCCCATGGTATCGATCAACACCATGTGCTTGTTCTGCAACTCCACCAGAGTCTGGCGTAGTTCATTCTGATCCTTTACCAGATGCACGGATACGCCAAGAATGCGGCCATAAATTCGAAGTTGTTCATGGGCGCCGATACGATAGCCGTCAGTAGTGACCAGAGCGACCTTGCTCGGACCATGACGCAATACGCAGCGCGCTGCCAGCTTGGCAGTTGTCGTTGTCTTCCCTACTCCGGTCGGGCCAACCAAGGCATAGACGCCACCGCGGTCGACAATGTCATTGTCACTACCGATAGTCATCAATGAGCGGTCCGCCCCGCCTTTTACCCAAGCCATGGCTTCCTGGCCATTCATTTCACGCGGAAGGTCATGAAGCAGATCACGGGCAAATTGAGGCGAAAATCCAGCATCGAGCATTTGACGAAGAATATCCGTCTTTACAGGCTCGGAACGGGCCGACTCCCCCCAGGCAAAACCAGCCAGATGCTGCTCAACAATTTTGCGCAGCGAACGAATCTCATCCATGACCTCCATCGGGACAACTTCAGCTTCAGAACGTCGAGGCGTGGCAGCCGGCGGCGGTGGCTGCATTTCTGGCGCAGTATTCGTCGCCGGACGGTGGTTTGCTGCGGTCGACGGCGAAGAACGGCCAATTTCCAAATTTCGCAAGGCGCCTGTTCGTGGAATGCCGGCATTGACCGCTGTCACAGGCCGCTGCGGCGGCTGTGGACTGGCAGCCGGTCGTGACATCTGCGGGGTCGGTGCAACAACCGTTGGCTGCGGTGGCTGCGAAATCCGCGCACGGGCTGAACTCAACACGACACGATAGTCGTCTTCAGGATCAGCCGGGGGCGGTCGCCTTTCGACAGGAGGACGGTCGGCAACCGACGTGGGAACGATCATCGCCATATCGCGAGCAGCAACAGCCATGATCTCCACACCTCCGGGAACCCCGCGATTGGAAAGAATTATCGCGTCGTTACCGAGCGTTTCCTTTACTTTCCTCAACGCATCTCTTGCATTGGCTGCGATAAATTTTCTGACGTTCATGTTCTACCTCCGATGATCGAGGTCACCTTGATAATTCGGGTTTCAGGCACTTCGTTGTGAGACAGCACCTTCAGCTGAGGAACGGTGCGACGCAGGAATTTGGACAAAAGCACACGCAAGCCGGCTGGCACGAGGAGAACAGCCGGCAAACCCAGGCCCTCCTGGCGCTCAGCGGCAGCGGCAGTTTCGCGCACAAGGGTATCGGCGAGACCGGGTTCAAAGCTGGTATTTTCTGAACCGCCTGCAACCGCCTGTGACAGCAGTCGCTCCAATGTAGGATCCAGCGACATGACCTGCATTTCGCTGTTGCCCGGGAACAATTGCTGCACAATCGCGCGACCAAGTGCGATACGCACCTGGGTCGAGAGTTCGTCGGCGTTTTGCGTACGCATAGCATGATCGGCGACGGTTTCGATAATCGTCCGCATGTCGCGAATGTGTACGCCCTCTTCGAGCATTGCCTGCAAAACCTTTTGCAAGGTACCCAGTGGCAAAACCTTGGGAACCAGATCTTCGACCAGTTTTGGGATTTCCTTGCCCAGATGGTCAAGCAGTTGCTGAACCTCCTGGCGCCCCAGCAATTCAGCGGCATGGGTCAGGATCAGATGATTGAGATGGGTAGCAACCACAGTCGACGCATCCACCACGGTATACCCGTAGGCCTGTGCCTGATCACGCTGATTTGCATCGATCCAGATCGCCGGCAAACCAAACGCCGGATCCTTGGTTGCGGTCCCGTTCAATGTGCCTGCCACGCGCCCTGGATTGATCGCCATAAACTGGCCTGAATAAGCCTCACCCAGCCCTACCTCAACCCCTTTGAGAAGAATCCGGTAGGCATTCGGTTTCAATTCGAGGTTGTCGCGAATATGCACAGGCGAAACCAGGAAGCCGACTTCCTGTGCGAATTTCTTGCGAATCCCCCGAATACGTCGTAATAACTCACCATCCTGCGACTTGTCGACCAGCGGAATCAACCGATAACCAACTTCCAGCCCAAGGACATCAAGCGGTGCGACGTCCCCCCAAGTCGCCTCCATCGCATCCTGAACAGGCGCAGGCGCAACTTTGACCGGGGCTTCGACAATACGCTTCTCTTTTTCCATCATCCGCCAGGACATCCAACCCAATCCGGAAGACAACAACAGAAAGACCAGATTGGGCATCCCCGGAATCAAACCGAGGAATCCGACGATCGCTGCAGTAATGGCAATCACCTTGCCATTCCGGAACATCTGACCCATCACCTGCTGACCAATATCGCGATCATCAGACACACGCGTCACCACCATACCGGCGGCAATCGAAATAATAAGGCCTGGAATTTGCGCGACAAGGCCATCACCAATCGTCAACAAGGTGTAATTCTTGGCCGCCTGTGCAATCTCCATGTTGTGCTGAAATACGCCAACGATCAGGCCACCCACAACATTGAGCAACATGATGACGATGCCCGCCACCGCATCGCCTCGGACGAATTTGGAAGCACCATCCATGGACCCAAAGAATTCGGCTTCGCGCGAAATCTCTGTGCGGCGCTTGCGTGCGTCCTCCTCACCGATTAGCCCGGCATTCAAGTCAGCATCGATAGCCATCTGCTTGCCTGGCATTGCATCCAGCGTGAAGCGTGCGGACACCTCAGCTACCCGGCCGGCACCTTTCGTAATCACAACGAAATTGATGACGACAAGGATCATGAATACAACAATACCGACCGCAAAGTTGCCACCCACCAGGAAATGGCCAAAAGCCTCAATCACTTTGCCTGCCGCATCCGGCCCGCTGTGCCCTTCAAGCATGACTACTCGCGTCGAAGCAACATTCAAGGACAGGCGCAGCAACGTGGTTACCAAAAGGACAGTCGGAAAAACCGAGAATTCCAGGGTTTTTTGCGTGTTGACCGCAACCAGCAGAACCAACACGGAGATTGCAATATTGAAGGTGAAAAACACATCCAGAACAAACGCCGGCAATGGCAGCACCATCATTGCCAGGATCATCAGTATCAGAATGGGGGCACCCAGCTGGGTGACATTCATCCGTGCCAAAAAGCCTTGCATGCCCAGTGACGAGGTAGCCATTTACGCAGCCTCCGGAACAAGTTCGGGCGGAACAGGAAGATCACGTGGCGGAACGGGATAGATTCCACCGGTCTGACGCCAGTTCGCTAACTGGTAGATATAAGCAAGAACCTCCGCGACTGCGTTGTACAGGGCGGAGGGAATTTCGGTGTCGAGTTCGGCGTGCTTATACAACGCCCGCGCTAATGGCGGCGCCTCAAGGATCGGGACCGCATGTTCGCCTGCGATTTCGCGTATCTTCAGCGCAATTGCTCCTGCTCCTTTTGCCACCACACGGGGGGCTGACATCCCTGTTTGATAGGCGAGCGCCACAGCAAAATGTGTTGGGTTGGTGACCACCACGTTAGCTTGTGGCACCGAGGACATCATGCGCTTGCGGGCCGCTTGCATTTGCAGGCTGCGGATACGCCCTTTAACATGCGGGTCGCCCATCATTTCCTTCATTTCCTGCTTGACCTCTTCCTTGGTCATTTTCAGCTTGTCAAAATATTGCCAAAGCTGGAAGGGAACGTCTGCCGCCACCACCAGCACGAGCGTCGATGCCAAAAGTAGGAAGGAGAACGAAACCAGGTTCCCCGCATGGGACAAGCCAGCCTCCAGCGGCTCTCCTAGCAAACCGAAAATCTCATCTCTCTCTTTCCAGATAAGCAGGACAGCCACGGTCCCCAACAAGCCGGCCTTCAAAATCGCCTTGCCGAGTTCCATCAGGCTATTCCAGGAAAACATCCGCCCAAAACCAGTGAGTGGATTCAGGCGATTCAAATCCGGCACCAAAGCTTCCGATGAGAAGACCCAAGCATTCAGGAAAAATGGAGGCAGGACCGCAGCCACAAGCAGCAAACCAAGCAAGGGCGAAAACGCAAAAAGAGCGTCTCCGGAAATTTCGGCTAAGCGAGGCAGCATGAGGGCCGGCTCTCGCATCACTTCGGGCTCGATGGTAAAGCCTCGTTGGACAAACGCCATTGAGCGACCAACAAACCAACCACCCATTGACCAAAAAGCTGCACCAGCAACGACCAAAACAAGAAAAGTGCTAAGTTCACGAGAATGCGGGACCTGTCCCTGCTCTCGGGCCTGCTCGATTCGCCTGCCTGTAGGCTCTTCAGATTTCTCGAGGTCGCTATCTTCAGCCATGGCCATCTTGGGTTTAAGTTATGGGTATTATAGGAAAAAACCAGAAAAATTAAACATGTACGAGCGTTTTTTTATTCTGTTTCTCAGATGACGCTCGCAAGCCCATGACAACAGAGTAAACCTCTAAAAATAAAAAAGGAGGCAAAGCCTCCTTTTTAACTGATCGACCTGAATTAGGAATCAGGCAAAATCAAGTGCTCGCACTCCCGGGCCAAAGTCTGCGTGCTGACCGAGGTCTGATAGCAACTCCTTCATGTCCAGAATTAAAACAATCTGGCCATTGGACAAGGTAGTCACACCAGCCACCCCCTTCGGGCGAAAATCTTCCAAGGATTTGATTACCGCATCATCACGCCCGGCGAAACTGTCGACCGCGAGAATAAAGCTGCGTTCGGCCGTCTGCATGAAGACCCCGTATTCCGGGTAGCGCTCCAAAGGCCAGCCAAGCAAGCGAGCCAATGTAATTACTGGCAGAACCTCACCTCGAACCACCAAGGTTTCTTTGCCCCCTACCTCCTGAATGCGGTCTTGTTCGATTGGCAGAATTTCACGAACCAACGACAACGGCAAGGCAAACGGTTGGTCACCAAGCAACACCAGCAATACCGGCAAAATAGCCAGTGTCAGCGGGAGAGATATTATGAAAACAGAACCTTTGCCGGGCTCGGACCGGATTTCGATCGAACCATTCAGCTTTTGGATATTAGTTTTCACCACATCCATACCAACACCACGACCGGACACATCCGATATCTGGGTTTTGGTAGAGAACCCCGGCAGGAAGATCAGATTAAGGCTCTGGCGCTCATCAAGCGTATTTGCCTCCTCCTCGGAAATGAGCCCCTTCTCTGTCGCCTTGGCACGAATACGCTCTGCGCTCATCCCCTTGCCATCATCGGCAATGATCAACACGATATGGTCGCCCTCTTGGCGAGCCTCAAGACGCACCAGACTCTTCGTAGGCTTGCCAGCTGCCTGTCGTTCCTCCGGCATTTCAACACCATGATCAACGGCATTTCGAATCAAGTGAATCAGGGGATCGGCAAGGTCTTCGATCATGGTCTTGTCGACCTCGGTCTCCTCACCTGCCAATACCAACTCGACATCCTTGCCCAACTGTCGAGCCAGATCGCGGGCAATGCGTGGATATTTCTGGAACAGTCTACCGATCGGCTGCATTCGGGTCTTCATCACCGAGTTCTGCAGATCTGATACCAATAAGTCCAGTTGGCTTACTGCCTGATCCAGCGCATGCAAAGTTTCAGCATCACTCTTCCCCGCGAGAATATCCGCACGTAGGCTGGTTAGGCGATTTTTGGTCAATCCAATTTCGCCGGATAAATTCAAGACTTGATCAAGACGAGAGGTGTCAACGCGAATTGTATTTTCTCGACCGCGCTCCTCCGCACGACGCGCTGAAGCGGGTGGCCCACCGGGCCGATCAGTGGCGCGACGACCAAATGGGGAAGTCGCTGCCGCAGCTTGCGGCACGACAGGCGTTGGCGCGATGACAGCCTCAGCAACAGCAGTTTCAGCCTTGGTAATCAACTCACTCTGCGGCTCAACTGCCTTACCCCCCTGACCCGTCACTGCGGCATGGAGAAGATTCCAGTCGGGCTCACCGACTGGCGCGGCGTCGACGTTTGGCGCAGCATTTTCTGAGACCGCCACCTCAGCCTCTTTCGCAGCGCCCGCAACATCTCCTGTAGTCAGCACCCCATGCAGCGCCGCGATCACGGCGGGGTCAGCAGGCTGCGGCTGAACCATTTGCCCCAACTCGCCGAACATCTCTCGCACGCCCTTCGTTGCATCCATGATGACATCCATCAATTCTGCAGTCAGCTCAAGCTCCCCGTTCCGGAGTCGGTCGAATAGATTTTCAGTCAAATGACAAAGCGTCACCAATTCAGTGGCATTGAGAAACCCAGCGCCCCCTTTGACCGTGTGGAAGCCCCGAAAAATATCGTTGAGCAGCCCACGATCATCAGGCATTTTTTCAAGCTCAACGAGTTTATTGTCCACATCCGACAACAGATCGTGCGCCTCCTGCAGAAAGTCCTGCAGCAGATCTTCCATTCCGCCAAAGTCGCTCATTTGTTGCCCTCCTCAGAATCCGAGGCTGTCCAAGAGGTCGTCAACCTGTTCCTGGTTAACCACGACATCGGTACGCCCTTCACCATTGATTACCGGACCATTCATCAAACTGGCCACTTCTTCGGTGCGCTTTGTTTCAGGTAGCACCTCGATGAGGACAGTCATCAGACCAGACTCCAACTCATGCGCCAAGGCGACAATTTTCTTGATAACCTGCCCGGTCAAATCCTGAAAATCCTGCGCCATCATTATTTCGGTCAATTGCGCATGCGTTGCGCGGGTTTTCTGGGGCAATTGATCATTCAGGAATGTGCGCGTTTCAGCGGCCAATACTTTGAAATCAGCAGGACCCATTTGATTGGCAAACACCATGTCCCAGCGCTTGCCTAGTGACTGAGCCCCACTTTCCAATTCATTGACCAGAGGATTGGCGATATCGGTCGCGTTGAGAACACGACAGGCTGCCTGCTCAGTAAGGTTAGCCACATACGCCAGGCGATCCTTCGCATCCGGCAATGCCGAAACAGTCTTTTCAATCAATTTGTCGTAGCCGAGCATCCCCAAGGTATCGTGAAGTGCTCTGGCCATATGCCCAATACGGTTAAAGACTGCTTCTTGCTGAGGCCAGGCATCAGACAATCCGGATACCGACGGCGCAGTGACATCAGCAGAAAGCCCGGCAGCCTCGTGCATTGTCTCGGTCTTGGCGGCGACACTATCGAATAGTGCCTGAAGGTCATCACTATCTGTATCTGACGATACTGCGTGCGCGGAAACCGTCTGCACCGCGGGCTGAGGCGCCTTAGAAATTGCTGCGCAATCTGCCGCAACAGAATCAAAGAGTGCTTCGAGGTCGTCTGAGTCGTTGTTGGCCGTCATCATTCCTCCTACGCCTGACCCATTTTTTCGAAAATCTTGTTCAGCTTCTCCGAAAGTGTGCCGGCCGTAAAAGGCTTGACGATATAGCCACTGGCGCCGGACTGCGCGGCAGCAATGATGTTTTCCTTTTTCGCTTCTGCGGTGATCATCAAGACAGGCAGGTGTTTAAGCGTAGGAGTTGCTCGTATTGCCTGCAATAAAGTCAGCCCGTCCATGTTGGGCATATTCCAGTCGGTGACGACAAACTCGAATCCTCCACCCTGCAGCTTTTGGAGCGCAATGGCGCCGTCTTCAGCTTCATCAACGTTAGTAAAGCCCAACTCCTTAAGCAGGTTGCGGACAATTCGACGCATTGTGGAAAAGTCATCCACAACCAGAAATCTCATTTTGGGATCAGCTGCCATGCAGTACTCCAGAAACTGTGTTTGTTATCGTTCAATCAACGGACGCAAGGTATCGGCCAATGCCTCTGCATCGAATTTTGCGACGTATGCATCTACGCCGACCGATTTACCCATCGCCCGATTAGCTTCCGAAGAGAGTGATGAGTGCATAACCACAGGCACCCCTTCGAAACGGGGATCGGATTTGATGTTTTTGGTCAGCACGTAGCCGTCCATTTCTGGCATTTCTGCATCAACCAGAATCAGCCGTATATCGTCCCGAATATTTCTTCCCATTTGCATGGCATGCGCTGCAATCCCCTGAAGTCGCGTCCAAGCTTCCATACCATTGGTTGCATGCTTATGGCGCACGCCAAGCTTGTCGAGTACTTCAGCAATTTTTCGTCGTGCAACAATCGAGTCATCGACGAAAAACACACTCGTGTCCGGATCCACTCTCGCCGGAGCAATGTCTACAATCATCGCCTCGCCGAAAGCATTGGCAAGAATTTGCTCGACATCAAGGATAGAAACCAAGCCGCCACTCTCAAGTTCGATAACCGCTGTAATCAATCCTTGATTCGCGGCAAGAACACTTTCCGGCGCCTTCACTCGCTCCCAATCGACACGAATGATACGGTCGACGTCATGGACCAGAAATCCCAATGTCCGCTTGGAATACTCTGCCACCATCATGGTCTTACCCAGTCCAGCAGGTGCATTCAATTGCATGAACGGCGCTAGCGAAAGCACGGGAATCACGTTACCACGCAAAGAAATCAGTCCTTCAACCCCACGAGGCATATTGGGAGTCTTGGTAATGTGCGGGGTTCTCCCCACCTCTCGGACCTTAAATACATTGATGCCGAATATTTCCCGCGTACCCAGTGTAAACAGCAGGATTTCCATCTTGTTTGAACCAGCAAGGCGCGTACGTGCATCTACGCTATCCAGCAGGTTTTTGTTCTCAACGAGGTTCATCGTCAGCTCCTGCTATCTCTCATGCCACAGTAAGCGGTGAAGCTTCAACGCCTAATCGCCTCGCCAGTGTCTCAGACAGACGCAACGGTTCGAATTTCGGCACATACTCATCCACACCAACCGAAGCGCCTAACTTCTGGTTCGACATCCCAGACAATGACGAATGCATTATCACAGGAACCCCATTGAATCGCGGGTCGGATTTTATTTTTTTCGTCAGGATATATCCGTCCATTTCCGGCATTTCAATGTCAGTCAATACGAGACTTATAATCGACGCTGCAGACCTGCCAGTGGACTGCGCATAGGCGGCGACCTTTTCCATTTCTTCCCACATCTGACGCCCGTTAACTGCCGAGATACCTTTCACACCCATTGCAGAAAGCGTTCTCTCGATTTGCTTACGAGCCACGCTCGAGTCGTCACAATAGAAAACTGTGCACTCGGGCCGGTCAAGCGCTACTACTCCGCGGTACATGATTTCGTTATCAATGCTGGTCGTTTCGGAAAGTACCTTTTCGACATCCATCATCATGACTAAGCGGTTATCTTCCAACTCGGTTACAGCTGTTACCAAACCACCGGTTTGCGAGGTGAGCATTTCGGGAGGCACTCGCATCTTGCTCCAGTCCAGACGAAGGATCGTATCTACGCCCTCAACCAGAAAACCCTGAGTGTGTCCGTTGTACTCCGTCACGATCATGATTTCACGCGGTGTCTCGGGAGAAATGCCAGCGTATCTTGCCAAATCGATGACAGGCACCAATGCCCCCCGCAAACTAACCATGCCTTCAACAGAAGGCGGCATATCAGGTGCCGCGGTAATCACGGGGGTGCGCATCACCTCACGAACTTTGAATACATTGATACCGTACGTTTCTCGACGCCCCGTTCGTTGATCAATGCCAAGAAAAAACAGCAATATTTCGAGTTTGTTGGTGCCCGCCAGTTTGGTTCGCGCATCAATATTCTTTAACAACTCAGACATTGTTAATCCTCTCGCTCGTAGCGCATCCAGCGACTTTCAGTTAGACGCTCTGCGAATTGAGCGACCTGCCAAACCGTAGTCTCAAACGGCAACGCCCCGCAATCAGCGCCAAGCGGGTGTTACCTCTTATCCCCTTAACGGCACACAAAACATAACATTTAGGAAATTTGAAACAATTTACCAAAATTGGCAATGTCTAGCACCTGTTTTACGTTACCGCGAACCCCCGCCAACGCCACTTCCTTATTCGCGCCACCCAATTTATCACGCAACATCAACAACATACCGAGTGCAGAGCTATCCAGATAATCTACGCCAGAAAAATCAACAGTGACGCTGCGAATAGCCGCGTCAGCAATCAACGGTTCATAAGCTGCGCGAAATTCGCGGTGGGTATTGAAATCGAAACGCCCGGTCAACTTGATGACAGCCTTGCCAGCTTCGTTGAGAATACTTGCTTGCATTTGTTTTCCTATTCCAAAAAATCACATCGAATCTTAGTTTAATACTTTTGCCATAAACGACAAGCTCGGACTATTGACTATGCCCCAATGGCACTGAGAACGCGCCTTGCCATATCCCCCAGTGGGCACTGTTCGTCAACCGCTCCAATCAAAAATGCTTCACGCGGCATTCCATAGACAACGCAACTCTGCTCATCTTGGCCAAACGTCCTGGCCCCTGACTGACGCAGGCGTAGTAAACCTTGAGCACCATCCTTGCCCATCCCGGTCAAAATGACCCCAATCGCTTTACGGCCGACAAGAGTAGCCGCCGAATCGAAGAGCACATCAACGGATGGGCGATGGCGATTAACGGGCGCCGTAGCAACGAGCTCTGTGAGATAGCCAGCGTTTCCACGGCGAATCTGCAGATGAGAATGTCCCGGTGCGATATAGACCGTACCGGACTCCACTCTTTCATTCCCCTGGGACTCTATGACCCGCGGAGCACAAAGTCCGTCCAGCCGACGAGCGAAGGAGGCAGTGAAAGACTCCGGCATGTGTTGGACGACAAGAATTGGCGGGCAATCAACAGGGATGCCCATTAAAAACTCCTTGATTGCTTCAGTTCCACCGGTAGAAGCACCAACAAAAATAATTTTTCCGCTAGCCGCCAGCCCGGGCCGAGCTTGCATTGGGGCCGTCGCCACGCCTTGCCCCGAAGCGACAGGCGTCGTCGTCATATCGCGGCGTAAGCGAGCACCTTTTGCTGCCCGAATTCTTTCCACCAAATCTTCTGCATAGCTTTCCATACTTTTGCCGCCATCGGAACGCGGCTTGCCGATAAAATCGATAGCCCCCAATTCAAGGGCCTTGAGCGTTGTATCCGACCCTGCCTCCGTAAATGAGGAAACCATGACGACCGGCATTGGCCGGAGCCGCATCAAGCGCTCCAGGAACTCCAGACCATCCATTTTCGGCATCTGAACATCCAGGGTCAGGACATCAGGATTGAGCGCCTTGATCATTTCGCGAGCACTTTGAGCATCGGGTGCTGCGCCAACCACCTCCATATCAGGAGCCAAACTGATCAACTGGCTCAATAATCCGCGCATCAATGCCGAATCATCAACAACCAACACTCTTGTTTTTATGGGCATTTATAGAAAACCAATTAAAAAAATGGCGATTTTTGCCGTTGACCGTAGCATTAAACAAACAACTCAACGTCACCTTCGATAGCTGATCCTGTGAGGCGAACCTTGTAGTCGTTTTCCCGGCTGAATAGGGTCTCGTTATGTACTCGATGCAGCTTCTTGACCAAGACACGTCCCGAATGGGGAAAATAGTAAACTTTGCGTGGATATGAATCCAACAAGTCCTTGGCGACGACCGGAATTTTTTCTGTCTTTAAAAAATCCAGAACGAATTCAGCATTTCTGGCGCCGACATTACTACTCGCGAGGCTGGCCAGGACGGCACCGCCACCAAACACTTTCGCTTCAAGACGATTACGTCGCGCGCCCAGCTTGAGCAGGTGATTAATCAATACCTCCATGGCGTAGGTGCCATAACGTGCTGACATGCCAAGGGGATTTCTCCCCCCGTCATCTGGCAACATGAAATGATTCATCCCGCCAATGCCAGAATCAGCATCCCTGATACAGGCAGCCACACATGAGCCTAGGACGGTTACCAGCAGTGACTCCTGAACCGAAACGTAATACTCGCCGGGTAATATTTTCGCAGCCTCCAAACCGAATTTCCGATCGAAATATCGATTGGTGGCCAATGGTTCATCATAAGAATGTTGCACTACGCCCTTCCCTATCGGGTATTCGCCAAGGCATATACTGTTTTGCCCAGCGATTTAAACAGGTCGGCCGCATGCAGGAAGCTTTCCGAATGCCCGGCCAGCATCAGTCCATCGGGCTGCATCATGGGGGCGAAACGCGAAAGAATTTTATATTGCGTCGGCTTGTCAAAATAGATCATGACATTGCGACAAAAAATAATATCCAGAGGCCCCTTGACCGAATAGTTAGCGTCCAGCAAGTTGATTCTCTGGAACTGTATCATCTGTTTCAATTCGGGACGGACAGAGACAAAACCCTCCTGGCTCCCCGTGCCTTTCAGGAAAAATTTACGTAGCCGCTCAGGAGATAGCTTCTCCACCCGTTCAATCGGGTACACCCCTTTCTGGGCACTTGCCAGCACATTGGTATCCAGATCCGATGCCACGATGGAAATATGCGAGGTATTGCTCCCAAATGTTTCGGCTACTGTAATCGCAATTGAATAAGGCTCCTCGCCGGTCGATGCCGCTGAACACCAGATACGGACAGGACGCTTGGTGCCTATTTTTCGAAGATGTTCGGCAAAAATTGGGAAATGGTGAGGTTCACGAAAAAAGGATGTCAAATTGGTGGTCAGTGAATTGACGAAGCGCTCCCATTCATCACCGCCATCCTTCTCCAGGGCGTTCAGATACTCGGAAAACGACTGCATCCCCGTCGCGCGCAAACGCCTGGCAAGTCGGGAATAAACCATGTCCTGCTTGACTGGAGATAGCGAAATACCGGCATGCTGATATATCAGCGCCCGTACGCGCTCAAAATCTGCCGCAGAGAAAGAGAACTCGCGAGCGCCACCATCACGAGTCGGCAGACCCAGCGCTGATGACGGTCGGAGTGAAGATAACGAAGATACCGGCTTTCGCAATTCAGTCATGACTAGAACTCTTCCCATTCATCATCGAGACTGGTTGCAAGTGCCGGAGCCCTCTTTTCTTTGCCACGCTCATCGCGCGGCATTTCTGGAGCGACCGTCTTTTGGGGACTATGACGTGGTGCGGCCAGAAGCTGCTTGTTGCCCGAGTCCTCTACCCTGAAAATGGACACAGCCTGAGCGAGGTTATGAGCCTGTTCTTCAAGGCTCTCCGCCGCAGCCGCAGCTTCCTCAACCAGCGCCGCATTCTGCTGCGTCACTTCGTCCATCTGGCTAACCGCCAGACTGACTTGTTCGATCCCCGAGCTTTGTTCTCGGCTGGCGTCGGAGATGTCGCCCATGATCTTGGCTACGCGCTTGATGCTGGAGACCACTTCTTCCATGGTGCGCCCGGCTTGATCAACCAACTTGTTGCCCGTCTCAACTTTTTCAACGGAGTCGGAGATGAGCCCCTTGATTTCTTTGGCGGCTGCCGCGCTACGCTGCGCAAGGTTTCGGACTTCGGTGGCAACCACGGCAAAGCCTCGACCTTGTTCTCCTGCACGGGCCGCCTCTACGGCAGCATTGAGGGCCAGGATGTTGGTCTGGAAGGCGATTCCGTCGATAACGCCTATGATGTCGGCTATTTTGCTGCTGGACTGGTGGATGGCGCTCATGGTGTCGACCACTTGACCTACGACCTCGCCTCCCTTGACGGCAACCTGTTGCGCTGTGCCCGCCAGTTCGTTTGCCTGTCTCGCATTGTCCGCATTCTGTTTGACCGTACTGGTCAACTGTTCCATGCTCGAAGCGGTTTCTTCAAGACTGCTGGCCTGCTCTTCCGTGCGACTCGATAGATCCTGATTCCCCGACGCTATCTCCTTCGCTGCCGTATTGATCGCATCCGTCGACTCCTTGATCGACCCAACAATTTGGCTCATTGCATCAACTGTGCGATTGGCATTATCAACAGCGTCAGCCAACGCGCCGACATAATTCTGTTCCATCTTACGAGTCAGATCGCCTTCAGCGAGGCGCCGGAAAGTGTCTCCGAGATCCGTCAATACTCTACTGTTGCTTTGCAGGAGGCCATTGATGCCATTACCTAGTTTCAGGAAAAATCCACTCAATTCGGCGGTATTAAGACGCGCCTCAAGGTCACCTCGTTCAGCTGCCGCAATAATGTCAGCGATCTCTTGCTCAATCTTTACCTCACCTGTCCGATCCATCCACTCAACGGCATATCCAAGACGAGATCCGCGATCATCAATCACCGGTGTGACGGTCAGAGAGAAGGTACGCCCACCGAGTTCCAGTTGAGTTCTATGAACACCATTAAGGCGAGCCAACATTTCACGCTGATGCGCCGGTTTTTTGTGAAACACATCAATATTGGTACCAATCAGGGCATGGCGATCAAAATTCGGGAGCGCGGTCTTGATTGCAGGCTCAGCGATCTCAAACATGTTCACCAATGAGTGGTTCATGTAAATAATTTCAAACTGCGCATTTGCCAGCATGACATTGGTCGCTACGTTATCTAGCCCGATCTTTAACCGGAGGCCCTCATCAGCATTACGGCGCGCCTCATTTAGATCGAAACCTGACTTAATAAGCAGAGGACGGGCAGAGTCACATATCTGCAAAAGTTCATCCTTGCGATCATAGTCAAGTTTGGCTGTCGTACTGCCCTCCGAAAGGGAGCGGAAAAATGCAACAATTTCTTTGATTGGACGGCGAATACCAGAAACAAGCGAGAGCGTAAGCAAGAGCGCTAGAGCAGAAAAGGCAACCAGAAGGCCAATAAATTTCAGACGAACTGCTGCGGCATCTTCAGTCGCCTGATCAACATAGGTCTTTGCAACTGAAAGTTGTAGCGCAACGAGTTCACTGATCTTGTCTGAAATTGGATCTATCGCTGGGTACAAGTCCTTCGCAGCAAAACTAGTCAATGCCTCACGGTCTTTGTTTTTCAGAATTTCCTTAAGTTTTTCCGTTGCCTGATTTGCTCGCGCCATCAGCACTTCGGCCTGACCAACCAGATGCTTTTCTTCATCAGTAAGGAAGGTATCTACGTAAGCTTTCCATTGTCCGGCGATCACCTTCTGAGCAAGCTCAACCTTACCCAAGCCGGACTCGAAGGACTCTGCGCCATCGCGCGTTTTATGCGATAGATCTACAATCGAAACCGCATAGGCATCGGCAACCTCCTTGAGTTGCTTTAGCGGCACAACGCGATCCTCATATACCGTATTCAGTCGGGCGTCACTTTGGCTTATCGCAGACATTCCAAGTAGACCAACCAATAGCATACCGAATGTCAAAATCCCGCAAATAGTGAACACGCGCTGAGCAATTGACCGATTCTTTACCCAAGTTTTGATGCTGAACCCACTTTTTATAACCTTGCCGTCACGAATGCTCAAACCAGAAGCACGGCCTTCACGGAACATCCGGTACGCATTTTCAGCCTCTGCAATTTGATCGCGAGAAGGGGTTGAGCGCACCGATATATAACCGCTAACCTGACCGTTTTCGAACAAAGGGGTTGCGTTAGCCATCACCCAGTAAAAGTCGCCATTTTTGCAGCGATTTTTCACCATTCCAGTCCAAGGACGGCCATCCTTGAGCGTTGCCCAAAGATCAGCAAAAGCCTCAGTTGGCATATCAGGATGGCGCACGATGTTATGGGGCTCTCCCATCAGCTCAGACTCGGCAAAACCGCTGATTTCAATGAAATCCCGATTTACAAATGTAATTCTGCCCTTGAGATCAGTCTTTGACACGATCAACGTATCTGGTGCTAGGACGACTTCCTTGTCAGTTACCGGCAAATTGCTTCTCATCGTTATTTCCTCGTTAACTCGTGTCGCTATTCTGGCGGCTTAGAATTCTGCCCATTCGTCATTGCCGTAACTCTCCGAAACCTTGATATCGGACTTTAGGGTGCGTCCCTTAAGTCGTATTGGTTCCTTGTGCGGCAACGCTGCCATCACTGAAGCTTGAACAGAGGCGCGTTGTTCCCGCGAGGGGGGCGATGGGTTCCTCATATCCTTATTTTGAGATAACGCAAAGACAGACACAGCCTGAGCGAGGTTATGAGCCTGTTCTTCAAGGCTCTCCGCCGCAGCCGCAGCTTCCTCAACCAGCGCCGCATTCTGCTGCGTCACTTCGTCCATCTGGCTAACCGCCAGACTGACTTGTTCGATCCCCGAGCTTTGTTCTCGGCTGGCGTCGGAGATGTCGCCCATGATCTTGGCTACGCGCTTGATGCTGGAGACCACTTCTTCCATGGTGCGCCCGGCTTGATCAACCAACTTGTTGCCCGTCTCAACTTTTTCAACGGAGTCGGAGATGAGCCCCTTGATTTCTTTGGCGGCTGCCGCGCTACGCTGCGCAAGGTTTCGGACTTCGGTGGCAACCACGGCAAAGCCTCGACCTTGTTCTCCTGCACGGGCCGCCTCTACGGCAGCATTGAGGGCCAGGATGTTGGTCTGGAAGGCGATTCCGTCGATAACGCCTATGATGTCGGCTATTTTGCTGCTGGACTGGTGGATGGCGCTCATGGTGTCGACCACTTGACCTACGACCTCGCCTCCCTTGACGGCAACCTGTTGCGCTGTGCCCGCCAGTTCGTTTGCCTGTCTCGCATTGTCCGCATTCTGTTTGACCGTACTGGTCAACTGTTCCATGCTCGAAGCGGTTTCTTCAAGACTGCTGGCCTGCTCTTCCGTGCGACTCGATAGATCCTGATTCCCCGACGCTATCTCCTTCGCTGCCGTATTGATCGCATCCGTCGACTCCTTGATCGAGGAAATTATCTGTTGAAGGTTGTCGACCGTTGAATTCGCGTCATTTTTCAGCACCCCAAGCATGCCTTTATAGTCGCTGTCGATTTTCTGGGAAAGGTCCCCGATTGCCATCCGAGAGAACATCGCTCCGATATCTTGGAGCGCACGGGTATTGGCTTCAAGCAGATCGTTGATACCATCAGATATCTGTTTAAAAAACCCATTCATCCTGCTGGAATCAAGCCGACGACTGAAGTCTCCAGACGCCGCCAAACCTATTATTTCTGCGACTTCATTTTCTATCTTGATTTCGGTGGTGCGATCATGCCACTCAACGACCGTACCTAGCCGTTCCCCTCCCTCGTTATTCACTGGACACGCTACCAGGGAAAAACAACGACCACCAATCGTGATTTCAGTACGATGAATCCCTTTTAAAGCGGCCAATAGGTTGCGCTGATGGCTTGGCTGTTGATGAAAAATATCAAAATTCGCTCCACAAATACCCGCCGCGCTGAAATTCGGCAGTTGCTTCCGAATATCTCCTTCGGCCTGCCGCATCATTTCCATTGCCGAGGCATTACAGTAAACAATCACCCCGGCGGGGTCAGCCACCATGACATTGGTCGATGCCACATCCAATGCAACCTTGATACGCAGCGTCTCGTTTGCCGCCTTGCGATCCGACTCGATTCTGCTCTTCAGTTCGCTTTGCATCTTGCTTAACGCAATCATCAAATCAGCGATCTGATCCTTGCCCTTGGGCTCGATTCGATTCTCAAGGTGCCCAGACGCAACCTCATCAGCCACCCAAACCGCGTCAGCCACCGGTCTTGTAATGCTCCTGCCAAAGACGTAAGCGAATGCGGCAATCAATGCAGTAACCAATATGGCAAGCCCGACCATCAGGCGCGTTGATGATGCCTGCGCGTCTTTTGCTCGATCAAAAACTTCGCGTCCCGATTCTGAATAGTAGAGACGTAGCGCATCAGCCGCCGCCGAAGATTTGTTATAAGCTGGGCGCACTACTGCCGAATACGTGTCGGCGGCTTGTTCATAATTGCCGAGCTTCAACGCCTCACTGGCCACCATCAGTCCATCCTTGACGAAAACCAATCGCGCCTGCTCATATGCCTCAGCCAGCACTTGCTCCTTTTCGTTTAGTGGACGGCTTTTAAACTGCTTCCACAATGCTGAAATTGCATCACGATTTTTAATGACATTCTCGGTATGCACGGTAACCGGATGATCATGCTTGGCCGCCATGCGACCAGATGGATCGTGCAATAAGCCAGAAACGATCTGCTGATTGTTTTCTGACATGAGCGTCTGAATTCGCAAGACAATCGAACCGGGCTCCAACTTATTGAGGTAAACGGATTCAGTTTCCCGACTTAACTCGCGCATATATATAACAGCCACTGTGACAAGCACAGCAAACCAGAAGGCCATCCCTAGCGCTTGCCAGAACAGCCGAGTGCCGATACGAAAATTATTTAACATAAATGCCATATCCTCGGCCTGCTCTACGTTGAGGCACTATCGATCAGCTCCATGTCCGCACTGGTCATCAAGCGCTCGATGTCCGTCACGATCATCATCCGGGATTCAATCGCAGCTAACCCAAGGATATATTTGGTATCAAACGTTCCTGAAAAATCGGGGGCAGGACGAATCTGAGAGCGCGAGAGGGAGAACACGTCTGAAACACTGTCAACAACCGCCCCAATAACCCGTCCGGCGACATTCAAAATGACCACCACTGTAAATGGCGTGTATTCGATCTTGCCAAGGTTGAATTTGATACGCAGATCAACTATCGGGACAATGATGCCCCGCAGGTTGATCACCCCTTTGATAAATGGCGGTGCATTGGCAATCAACGTTGGCTGCTCATAACCACGAATCTCCTGAACCTTAAGAATGTCGATCGCGTATTCTTCGCTACCCAGCGTAAAGGTTAAGTATTCATTGGCCACGGAATCATCATCACTCGTTGCGCTACCGCCATGCGTCATCGCTTCCATCTATTGCTCCTCAGTTCGGCCATTAGCCGGCTTTTTGCAGACTTGTCTTCGCCATACCGGCAATGGCAGACACATCCAGAATCAATGCGACATGCCCGTCGCCCATGATGGTTGCTCCAGAGATGCCGGGTACACGACGGTAATTCGCTTCCAAACTTTTGATGACCACTTGATGCTGGCCGACAAGCGCATCGACAAACAGCGCAGCTTTTATCCCATCCGCATCAATAACAACCATGATTCCTTGCGTAAAGTCACATGCTCGTGATTTCAGATTAAATACTTCATGGAGTACAACGACCGGCAGGTATTCCCCGCGGACCTGAATTACCCGTGCATGATTTGAGAGTGTTTTGATATCTCCCGTTTGAGGCTGAAACGACTCAATCACATAAGATAATGGCAATATATATGTCTGATCTCCGACAGCAATCGACATACCATCAAGAATGGCCAACGTTAAAGGTAGCCGGACCGTCATGCGCGTACCAACGCCGAGCATCGATTCGATCTCCACACGGCCACCCATAGACTAGATGTTTCGGCGGACGACATCCATACCAACACCGCGTCCGGAAACATCGGTAACCTGATCGGCTGTTGAAAAGCCTGCTTCGAAAATCAAGAGAAATACTTCTTGATCGGTCATCTGGTCAGAGACAGGCAAGCCTCGCTCACGAGCCTTGGCCAAAATCTTGTTTCTCGGCAATCCAGCGCCATCGTCCCCCACTTCAATGACGATATTTCCACCTTGGTGGTAGGCCTTGAGCGTAATCGTACCGACGGGACTCTTGCCTGCAGCAATACGCGTTTCCGGCAACTCGATGCCATGATCGAGACTATTGCGGATCAGGTGCGTCAAAGGGTCCGCAATGCGTTCGATAAGGCCTTTGTCGAGCTCGGTTGTCTCTCCAGAGGTTTTCAGCTCAACCTGTTTGCCGAGCTTGCTGGAAAGGTCTCGCACAACGCGAGGGAACCTGGAGAAAACAAAGGAGATCTGCATCATCCGTATGGACATCACAGACTCTTGCAAATCTCGTGTATTTCTTTCTAATTGCGCCAGTCCATTGACCAGACGTTCCGGTTGGTTGTCCTGCATCTGAGCCGCTGTTTGCAACAACATGGCCTGAGTGATTACCAACTCACCTACCAGATTAATCAACTGGTCAACTTTCTCGATGCTGACACGAATCGACGAATCTGCAGCAGCATTCACTGCAGCCGAGGATTTTGCCGATTTTGCACGAGACTCCGGCTGCTTGTCGGCTGCAGACAGCATGGGACGAGTAACATTTCGTTCTGCCATAGGGACTGAATCGGCTTTTACCGAATCTTCCGTACCGGGCACCGTAGGCAGTGGGGCGAAAAAACCAAACCCATCCCCTTCCTCGGCGATTGCTTCTGCCGTCACCTTCGTTTCCGGCTGCACAAAAAAACCATAACCGTCGCCGTCTTGATTAGCTGCAGTGCCTTTAGACTCCAATCCCCCTGGAACTGATAACGGTTCGAAAAAGCCATAGCCATCGCCACTTTCCATCACAGGATCAGGTAGTGGGGCAAAAAAGCCATAACCTTGATTTTCTTCAGGCGCGCCGGGAGAATCCCCAAAAATCCCGAAGGCAACGTCACCGTCGTTGGATGCTGACAAATCCTCTACGACCCGCCACGCTCCGTTTTCTGCAATAAAATCAATCTGATCCGAGAAATCATTCTGAGTGAGCTCAGTAACAAGCCGGACTTGCCAATAGCCAACGTTAAGCATCTCTGCTTCAGGCTGATTGACAATTTCCAGACTACCCATGGAGCGAAATTCATCCAAGAGATTGGCAACTCCATCACCCTTGGCCGAAAACTCGGTAGGTACAAACTGAATGTCGAAAACATGTTTTCTGGCGCCCTGATGAGCTGATTCTTTGGTCGCTGCGGGCAGCACCGATTCCGGTGACAAAGCACCGGGTGGCGTACCCCCACCATTGGATAATTGACGCAAACGGTCACAAATAATCTCTACGGCCTTAGGGTCAACCTCGCCTCGGCCTTGGTGGGCCTCAAGCATGTCACGCAGCAAATCACCTGACTCGAGAAAAGCATCAACCATATCGGCTCGCAATTCCAATTCATGCTTGCGAATGCGATCAAGCAGATTCTCGAGAATATGCGTGGTTTCAGCCAAATCGGTAAAACCAAACGTTCCAGCACTTCCTTTGATAGAGTGCGCGGCACGAAATATGGCATTGAGTTGCTCAGACTCTGGATTTTCGATATCCAGCGCCAAGAGCAACCCTTCCATTGCCGCCAAATGCTCTGCCGATTCCTCGAAGAACACTTGGTAGAACTGACTCATGTCTATAGTCATGCTACCCCCTGATCTCGGTCCCCAGAAAGCTGACAACCGGAAATGGAATGCAAAAGACCCGCGCTATTGCGGGCCAGCCGGCTTTACTCAGCCGATCACCTTGCGTACGACTTCGATCAGTTTTTGGGGATCAAATGGCTTGACCAACCACCCTGTGGCGCCAGCAGCACGACCCTGGGCCTTCATCGCATCAGAAGACTCCGTCGTTAGCATCAGGATCGGCGTGGAAGCATACTGCGGCAACCCTCGCAGGTTCTTGATCAGTGTCAGTCCATCCATGCGTGGCATGTTCTGGTCAGTCAAAATAAGGTTCACACTTTTGGCTTTTGCCTTATCCAGACCATCCTGTCCGTCGACAGCCTCAATCACTTCGTAGCCAGCGCTTTTCAGGGTAAATGACACCATCTGACGGATGGATGCGGAATCGTCGACTGCAAGAACGGTTTTTGCCATTTTTTCCTCGTGAAGAATCAGAACAACTCAACCTCACCGCCGGTGAAGCCGGTTTGACTAACCGGATTATTATCCACTTTTTGAGAAATTACACTTATTTTTTGAGAAATATGGCCAATGTGCGAAGCGATAGCCGATAGCGTTGACAAAGTTTCTGCAGAATCAGAACTATTCAGCAGCGCTTTGGCAATTTGCTCTTCTTCCACAACGATGTCACTGAGACCGTCAAGACGAAGTCCGATATGCCCCAAAAGCTGAGTTACCATGTCTTGAAACTGCAATGACATGATGGCCTGATTAACAGCCAACTCCACCTCATGACCAATAGCATTCAACTCGCGGACAGTCTCCCCATTACGTCGATTGATGTCGTCAATGCCGGTCATTGCCAGTTCGACATCACTCTTTGATGTCAGCGCAAAAGTCATGTCCTGCGCAGCCATCTGGTTGATTGCTTGCTCCGTTGCCTCGATTGTCGTTTGCATTTTCGATAGCGACCCACGAATCTGCTTGCTGAAGTGACTCGTCCGCTCTGAAAGGTCACGTACCTCGTCGGCAACGACCGCAAATCCGCGTCCAGCCTCTCCGGCACGAGCGGCTTCTATTGCAGCATTGAGCGCCAATAGATTGGTTTGTTTAGAGATTCCCTCGATTTCGCCAAGCATCCCTCGAACTTCGCTCAACTGGGAAACAACGTGGTCGGTCATCTCAACCAACGACATGGCCAACTTGGAGTTCTCGACAACGCTATCCACAAATTGACGCAGCGTTTCAGATGTCTTGCTCGCAAACTGCTGAAACTCTGAAGCAGAACATTCCTCACCACCGCCAGCCACAGCAAGCATACCGAGTTGCTGCTGGCGTTGTACCTGCGCATTCATCCCATGGAAGCTAGAGACCAGTTTTTCTATTGCCTCATGGAAAATGTTCTGTGCCCGCGAAACCTCATCTCGCATTTCCAGAATTTGAGAGGAGACTGCACCCGACACCTGGATCATAGCCTCACCGCTTCGCGCCATAACCTCCCGATTAATGCGATGAGCCGCTTCATTGTCAGTCTGAGTTTTCGAATTTCGCATACATCGCGCGCTGACATACACAGACCCCGCCGTTAGCGTGATCATTGCGACCATGACAGATATTGACCGGGAAGAGGGCTCAAGTATCAGCAATGCCGCTGTAACCGCCGTACCCCAGCCTATCCCGAGCAAGACAGGCTTGCTGTCAACGCTCATGCTTAACCTTTCTTCTTGGCCAAAAGCAACGCGTCACCCAGCGGTTCCATTTCCACGAGTCGGCAACTTCAACATTTCCGGCAGCCCCTCATCAGAGCTGATTTCAGACTCTGGCCCCTCTTCCTGCAAAATGGCCGTTTCGGTTTTCCGATTCAGGACCACGATGCTAATCCGCCGATTGATGGAGCTCAGCGGGTCATTCTTGTCGAATGGAACAGTTGAAGCCAACCCTACCACTCTCATCACTTTGCTATCGTCCATACCGCCGACGACCAGTTCTCGCCGTGATGCATTTGCACGGTTCGCAGAGAGTTCCCAGTTGGAAAATCCTTTCTCTCCCCCGGCAAATTGTGCGGCATCTGTATGTCCTGCGAGGCTGATCCGATTGGGAACGCCATTCAGTGCTTGGCCAATCTGGCGAAGGATATCGCGAGTGTAGGGCTTGAGATCAGCACTACTAGAGTCGAACATTGGTCGGTTCTGTTCGTCAACAATCTGGATACGCAACCCCTCGGAGGTAATGTCGAGCAGCATTTGCTTCTTGAACTGGGCCAACTGAGGGCTCTGCTCAATCATTTTCTCGATTTCAGCTTTCAGGCTCTCAAGGCGCTCCTGCTCCTTTCGACGAAATTCAGCTTGTGCCTCCTTGGAGAATGAAGTCGATTTCTTGGCTTCGACATCACCCCGCTTTACTTGGCCTGATTGTCGAGTCAAATCCTTGCCCCCTCCTTGCAGCACACTGGTGGCATCCCCTGAACCACTTCCGCCTTCATGGGAAATTTTAAGAGGGTTCTGAAAAAACTCAGCGATGCCCTGCAAGTCTCCCTTGGCTGTCGAGCCAAGCAGCCACATCAACAGGAAAAAGGCCATCATCGCAGTCACAAAGTCGGCATAGGCAATTTTCCAGGCGCCACCATGCGCGCCGCCAGCGACTACCTTTTTCCGCTTGATAATAATGGGGCGTGTGGAATCGTCGCTCATTGTATTTACCTAGATGATAATTGCGACAGGCTATTTGCCTTTGCGGGCCTTCAACTCTTCCTCAAGTTCGCTAAAGCTCGGACGAACGCCAGCACCGAGGGTTTTACGACCGAACTCAATGGCTACCTGCGGCGCATAGCCAGACATGGAGGCTAACAAAACCATTTTGATGGTTTTATAGATCGTGGCGCCTTCGTTGGCCTTTTGCTCCAGCAATTTGGCCACTGGTTCGACAAATCCATAGGAAATCAAGATACCGAGAAATGTACCAACCAGCGCGCCGCCGATCATCTTTCCGAGCACTGCCGGCGGAGAACCAACCGATCCCATGACATTGACCACCCCCATCACCGCAACCACGATACCAAACGCAGGTACGGCACCGGCAATATTCGATACAACGTGCCCAGGCTCTGCAGCTTCGTGATGATGCGTCTCTAATTCGACGTCCATCAAGCTCTCAATCTCTACCGTGTTGAGATTGCCCCCCACCATCATGCGCAGGTAGTCAGTGACGAATTCCATGATGTGATGATCGTGCACCAGATTTGGATATTTACTAAAAATCGGACTGGCATCAGGATTTTCTATATCCCCTTCGATAGACATCAAGCCTTCTTTTCGGACCTTGGCAAGAATCTCGAAGAGCATGGCCAGCGCATCAATATAGAAGGCCTTGTTGTACTTTGAGCCTTTAAGAATACCCGGGACAGCGCCGACCGTTGCCTTGATAATCTTGATATCGTTGGCAGCAAGGAAATAACCGATTGTCAGGCCGATAATTGCGATGTACTCGGTCGGCACCCACAGCGCAAGCAAGCTGCCATGTATCGCATAGGTACCCAGTGCCGAAGCCAGAATGACGACGTAACCGATAATCAGAAACATTCAAAGCCCCCTGTCGCGCCATCAGAAATTGGCGCAAATCCGCTCAGTAATTGGTTTTCGCTATTGTAGCCACATGATTTACCAGAGTGCAAAAAAGAAAAATCTGGCAGCAATGGTCATGCGGACCTTGAAACTGCAAGTGATACACTAAACTACTTTCCAGCACACCACCGTTCCCGTGATCCAATTCTGCAATCGTTGCGGCTCGAATGTATCGTTCGTCATTCCTCCCGGTGACTCCTTGCCCCGACATGTGTGCCTGAAGTGCGGCCATATCCATTATGAAAACCCACGGATGGTTGTAGGCTGCGTGGCTGAATGGGAGGATCGAATCCTGTTATGCCGTCGCGCCATAGAACCCCAACATGGATTCTGGACACTTCCAGCAGGATTCATGGAAAACGGTGAAACGACGGCTCAGGCAGCAATGCGCGAAACGGATGAAGAGGCTGGCGCCAACATCATCATCGACGCACCGTTCGCGCTGATCAGCATTGCCCACATCAACCAGGTCCATCTTTTTTATCGCGGGCGCCTGACGAACCCGAACTATGCGGCAGGGCAGGAGAGCCTGGAAGTCAAGCTGGTCCGTCCAGATGAAATACCTTGGTCAGACTTGGCATTTCGCAGCGTAACGTTCTGTCTTGAACGTTATCTTATCGACAGAGCCGCAGGCCAATATGGCTTTCATGAGAGCACGCTCGCTCCGATCTAAGCCGCTTTAGTCAGCAAGCGTATATTCCACGGGCAGGGAAATGCTCATTTGCTTGTCAAGCAATCCCCTTGGTAGATCAGCCTTTTGGACAGCATGGTTTATCATTTCCAGCGCCTGGTGATCTAGCAATCGATATCCGCTTGATCGCCCCAGAGAGACGATGGGACTTGCCATGCCGGGACCGATTGCAACCACAATAACCACCACGCCTTGCCAACCTTCATCTCGCGCCAACGGTGGATATACCTTGAACTGTCGCGCCACTCGCGCGATGTTCAGGCGGTACTGGCTTAACATTTCACTAGACACCGAAGAAAGCTCGGCCTGGTGATCCATTTCCACCGCAGTTGCTCGCACGGGCGTCTGCTTGGCAGTTGCCGCGGTCGACGCGGAAAAAGGCGGCAAATTGGAAGATTGTGGTATTTGTTTCTGTTTTTCTTTGACCTGACGAATAACGCGATCAGAAGGACTAACGATATCGCCCTGAGGCGCAGCAAATGAAGCCAATTCACCTTGACCAGCTTTCTGCAAGCTGGCGCTTAGCTCGCTATTGCCAGGTGTCAAATACCATTGACTTGGCGGAAGCAATCTCTCCAGCGACAGAATGAACGCCAGGTGCAATAACAGAGAGAAAAGGAAAGTACGGAAAAGCATTTAGCACGACCACCTTTATCCCCTCAAAAAACCAAACCCCCGGCAGGCAGGGCCAACCGGGGGTATATGAACGTGTCGCACCGCTAGCGACCAAATTCAATCGTCAAACTACTTACCCAGCTTGCGAGCCTCTTCGTTCATCTTGCCGGAATACAAACGCCCCATCAACACACCGATGACCAGAACGCCTACGATGACCCCAAGGCTCGCCAAACCAATATCACTGCCCAACAACAGATCCCACGCCATTTGTCACCTCCCAGTAACAATTAAAGAAACTTCTCACTTACTTTGACTTGGCTACCAGACGAAGCGGTTCGACGGCATCCGCCATCCATTCGCCCTGAATCCGCCAACCCGCCTTCGGATCCTCAATAGACACCAACCAACGACCAGACACGTTATCCACAAGCCTGCCTGTGTAGAATCCCTGACTTTCTTGCTTCATTTTAATCAACTCATCCTGCCCGGCACGCGTCGGATGCGCCAGCTTGAGCACCAGTTCAGGTGGCAATCCAACACGGTTGTCTGCACCGAGCAACAACCGAATATTCAGGCCGGCACGCATCAGATCTGCGTGCAAACCCATGTCTCCCGCCAGGTGATCACGCTTCAAGCTTTGGTTGACGGCCATTCCTTGCTTGTAATAATCGTCGGTCACCAAACCATCATTGCTGACCACGGCCAGCCAAAGCGTTGTAATTCCGGCCACTACAACAATAGCTGGCCCAGCCATCAATAACCATGGCCAGCGCTCCTTATACCAAGGTTGATTGTCACCATTACGCAAAGTCATTGAATTACTCATTTCTGGGCACCATGAAAGAAGTCATTTTCAAACCACTCTATTGTCGTGGCTCAGGGCCTGAATATCAAAATAAATATGGATTGTGCCCGTGATGTCAGAATCCATCGTCTCTTGAACAGCCTGCCACCGCGTGGATGTCGCTGTGATCGCCGTCGGAATCATCGTATCAAGAAAATGCGTGGTCGCGGAAATTGAGCAAAACATCTCTGAGCACTAAAAATTGCACCCAGGCGTTTCTATTCATACAGCTAACAACCCGCGCGACTTACCGACCTTGTCCATCCTCGGATAGTAGCCATCCATTTAGACAGCACAACCACCATATTTATGCTGTAACCAACAATCGGTATCGAAATTGTGCTGAACTGAGCTCAACGCAATTTTGGTACAAATCAGATGTTATGAAATAAAAAACGAGGCGGCCTTAGCCGCCTCGTCCGAATCGATTACTTCGCGCCTTGGCTCAGGCTGATGACATAGGCCGCCAGCAAATGCACCTTGCCTTCGCCCAAAAAGTCCTTCCAAGCCGGCATCTGGTTCGTACGACCTTTGGTGATGGTTTCGGTAATTGTGGCTTCTGATGATCCGTACAACCAGACTTTATCAGTTAGGTTGGGCGCACCAACAGCCGCAGTACCCTTGGCGTCCATTCCGTGACAGCCAACACACCCAGCCGAGGTAAATGTTTCCTTACCCTTGGCGGCACGAACAGAGTCATGCGGTAGCCCGGACAAGGAACGCACGAAGTTGGCGAGATCCTTGATGGTGTCTGCTCCCAGTTGCTCATGCGGCGGCATCACGCCCATTCGACCATTGGAAATGGTTTCCTTTATCTGCTCTGGCTCGCCACCAAACTGCCAATCGGAGTCAGTCAGATTCGGGAAGCCCTTGGCACCTCGAGCATCAGCGCCATGACACTGCATGCAATAGGTCAGGAATAGCCGCTTTCCCATCTCCATCGCTTGCTTGTCAGCAGCAACAGCCTTGAGATCCATGGCCAAATACTTGTCAAACAAAGGCTTGACGGTGGCATCCATCTTGTCGACTTCGGCCTTGTACTGACTATTGGCACACCCCTGCTCGGTATGAGAACACCAGCCCAGCAGACCTTTGTTGTTACCCAGCCCTGGGTAAAGAACAAGGTAGACCAGAGAAAACACAACCGTGATCACAAACAACCAACTCCACCACTTGGGCATCGGGTTGTTGTATTCCTCAAGGGACTCATCCCAAACATGACCCATGGTCTTGCCCGGCGTGAAAGTCGCCTTGCTTTGCAAGTACAAAAGGAGTGCGCAAGCCAGAATACTGACCAGCACAATCACAATGACGTACATGTTCCAAAATTCGCTAACGAAATCGCTCATTTGCTTTCCTTTTTTTCAGCGCGGATGCGATGTGCGGGACACCGCATCCTGATCATCGTGCTCCGCAAACGGCAAGTTGGCAGCTTCATCGAACCCCTTCTGGCTGCTCTTGCTGTAAGCCCACCAAATAATCCCCAGGAAGCAAAGCAACCCGGTAACGGTCGTGATGGAACGCAGAGTATTGATGTCCATGGCTATTACTTGACGTTCTTCAGCGCCGTACCCAAGCCTTGCAGGTAGGCGATCAGGACATCCAGCTCGGTCTTGTCACCAATTGCAGCCTTGGCGCCCTTGATTTCCTCATCCGTATAGGTGGGAATACCGCGGGCATTCGCAAAACCGCGCATGACCTCCATTTTCTTCTCGACATCAACACCAACCGTATCTTTTGCCTTGGTGGTTGACAAGAAGGCGAACGCAGGCATGTTGGATTCAGGCACCACATCACGCGGATTCATCAGGTGTGCGCGCTGCCATTCGTCCGAATAACGACCACCGACCCGTGCCAGATCCGGACCAGTACGCTTGGACCCCCACTGGAAAGGATGGTCGTAGACCGACTCGCCAGCAACGGAGTAGTGGCCATAACGCTCAGTTTCAGCACGGAACGGACGGATCATCTGGGAGTGACAAAGATAACAACCTTCACGCAAGAAGACGTCACGCCCAACCAGACGAACAGCATCGTAAGGCTTCACGCCTTCCACCGGCGTTGTGGTCGACTTCTGGAAGAAGAGCGGAACGATTTCGAGCAGACCGCCCCAAATCACGGTGAAAAGCGTCAGCACAATCAGCAGACCTACGCTCTTCTCAATTTGCTCATGTTTCAACATTATTATCCCCCTAATCAGGCGTGATGAGCGACCGGAACCATGACCGGCACATCCTGAATCTTGCCACCTGCGATAGTCCTGAACATGTTGTAAGCCATGATCAGCATACCGGACAGGAACAAGACACCACCCAGCCAGCGAATTGCCCAGAACGGATAGGAGCCCTTGACAGATTCCACGAAGCTATATGCCAAAGTACCGTCAGCATTCACAGCACGCCACATCAGGCCCTGCATCACACCAGCAATCCACATTGAGGCGATATAGAGAACGGTACCGATGGTCGCGATCCAGAAATGTGTCGTCACCAGCTTCATGCTATACATCTCGCTCTTGCCAAAGAGCTTCGGCAGCAGATAGTAGATGGAGCCGATGGAAACCATGGCAACCCAGCCAAGCGCACCGGAATGCACGTGACCAACAGTCCAGTCCGTATAGTGCGACAGCGCGTTGACAGTCTTGATCGCCATCATCGGACCTTCGAAGGTAGACATACCGTAGAAAGATAGCGAGGTAATCAGGAACTTCAGGATGGGGTCGTCACGCAGCTTATGCCAAGCACCCGACAGCGTCATGATGCCGTTGATCATGCCACCCCAGGACGGAGCCAGCAGAATCAGTGAGAAGATCATACCGATAGACTGAGTCCAGTCCGGCAGCGCGGTGTAATGCAGGTGGTGCGGACCCGCCCACATGTAGGTGAAGATCAGCGCCCAGAAGTGAACCACGGACAAGCGATAAGAGTACACCGGGCGTCCAGCCTGCTTCGGCACGAAGTAGTACATCATGCCAAGGAAGCCTGCGGTCAGGAAAAAGCCCACCGCATTATGGCCATACCACCACTGAACCATCGCATCCTGCGCACCCGAATAAACCGAGTAGGATTTGGTCAGGGTGACCGGTACTGCCGCGCTATTCACAAGATGCAGTAGTGCGACCGCGATGATGAACGCACCAAAAAACCAGTTGGCAACGTAAATGTGGGAAACAGTGCGCTTGGCAATCGTTCCGAAGAACACCAGTGCGTAGGATACCCACACCAGCGTAATCAGGATGTCGATCGGCCACTCCAGTTCGGCGTATTCCTTGCTCTGGGTAATACCCAATGGCAAAGTAATTGCGGCAAGCAAGATGACCAACTGCCAACCCCAGAAAGTAAACGGAACCAGCGGGCCTCCCCAAAGACGTACATGATTAGTACGCTGAACAACCCAGTAAGACGTTGCAAACAAGGCGCAGCCACCAAACGCGAAAATAACTGCGTTGGTATGCAACGGGCGCAGACGGCCAAAGTGCAGGAAACCCAAATTGAGCTCCGGCCAGACCAGCTGAGCTGCAATGATGACACCGACCAGCATGCCAACAATGCCCCAGATGACGGTCATGACGGCAAATTGCCGTACGACCTTATCGTTATATGTGGTTTGCGTTCCAGACATGAACCCACCTCTCGTAAAAAAAAAACGGAATGCCCAACCCCCTGAACCCAGGAAGGCACATAGAAAGCGATGGTATTCTAGATCAGCATGCGCGTTTTGACCTAGATCAACCTACCGATTATCTAAGCCCAACCTGTCCGTAAGGTGTAACGACTTCGCCACACCCCTCGCCCCAAAAGCGAACAAAAAAAGGGTGCGTCGTAACGCACCCCAACCCCAACAGAGATCTGCAGCAAAGCCTTAACACCTCACAATGGGCTGATTCTGCCAAACAGCCAGTCACCGGGCGTTGACGCAGGTCAAACGTTTTCTGATTTGTCAGCTTCCGACGGATTGACGGGTTCAGTGGGTTGATCTTCGTCCATCAAAACGCGGAATCCAGGGCCTTCGAGATCGTCAAATTGACCACTGCGAACAGACCACCAGAAGGCTACAGCGATCCCGAACACCAGAACCACTGAAACAGGAATCAGCAGATATATGCTTTCCATCAATCCGTCTCCACACGCTGAATGCGCAGTGAATTTAGCACCACCAGCAGCGAACTGGCCGACATGCCGATACCGGCAATCCACGGGGTCACAAACCCCGCTATCGCCAATGGCAAGGCTACAAAATTGTACGCGAAGGACCACCAGAGATTCTGGCGAATTACCTGTAACGTTTTTCGGGCGCGACGCAGGCCAAAACGAAGATGATCCAGATTTTCGGAGAGCAGGATGAAATCAGCCTGCGTTCTAGCCAACTGGGCGCCGCCTCCCATGGCAATCGAGACCTGAGCCTGAGCCAGGACGGGGGCGTCGTTCACGCCATCGCCCAGCATTGCCACCACCGCCCCTTGTGCTTGCAGGCCGCTCACACAATCGTACTTGCCCTGCGGAGTCACCCCTGCCCGGATATCTTCAATGCCAAGCTTTTCCGCGACACGACGAGCAACCGCAGGGGCATCCCCGGTGAGCAAAATGACCTTTTTCCCGGAAGCGCGGAGTTCGGCAATCAGCGCCGACGCCTCGCTGCGAACCGTATCGCCAATTCGAAACAACGCCAGACATCCAGACTCGTCACCCAGCACCACGACCGTGTCGCCACTGTCCATCCAGTCAAGCGCAGCATCCGGCAACTTTCCGTCACTCAGGCCCAGCGCATAATCCGGACGACCTATCCGACAGCGGCGCCCCGCCACCACCGCCTCAATCCCCTGACCAGGCTCACTGATCGCAGCCGATGTCTCTGGCAAGCGATCGCCAGCGGCCCGACGCAAGGCCGTTGCAACCGGGTGCTCAGACGCATGTTCCAGGGCTGCCGCAATGGCCAGGCAATCCTCCTTGTTGCTCCCAAGCATGGGAAGCACGTCGACCAGATGCATGCGCCCCGTTGTCAAAGTACCGGTTTTGTCAAAAACAAAATGGGTCGCACGCGCCAGCGTTTCGATGGCATGACCGCGCGTCACCAACAACCCATCCTTGGCCAACGCGCCCGCCGACACGGTCAACGCAATCGGGGTGGCAAGGGAAAGCGCACACGGGCAAGTAACCACCAAGACAGAGACAGTGATCCACAGCGCTTTGGACGGATCTACGAAATACCAGCCAACCGCCACCACAATGGCGACCACCAACAAGACACCCACAAAGTAGCTGGCGATGCGGTCGGCAACGACCACGATTTTCGGTTTCTCAGCGGCCGCCCGCTCCATCAACTGAATAATTGCCGAGAGCCGGGTACCCTCGCCCACCTGTTCGACCTGCACCACCAGCGGACTCTCGGCATTGATCGAGCCACCAGTGACCGGATCGCCAGGCGACTTGGATACCGGCTTGCTCTCGCCGGTCAACAACGCTTCATTGGCGCAGCTGACGCCCTCGATGACACGACCATCTGCGGGCACGATCTCCCCCGCCCGCACCAGCACAAAATCACCCTGATGCAAATCAGCAACGACGCATTGCTCGATGCTACGGTCAACCGGAAAATTCGGCATTTTTTGAGAAAATGCCGGCAGTAATCGGGCCAGCGCCTCGGTCACGCCGAGCGCCTTCTGGCGGGCAGTCATTTCGAGATAGCGGCCACCGAGCAGAAAAAAGACAAACATCGTGACAGAGTCGAAATAAACCTCGCCCGACTGATTCAGTGTTGCCCAACAACTGGCAACAAAGGCAGCGCCGACGCCCAGCGCTACCGGCACATCCATGCCGACACGACGCAACTTGATGTCACGCCACGCATTTCGGAAAAAAGGAGCGGACGAATAAAAAATGACCGGGATCGTGAGGAAACAGGCCGCCCACCGCATCAGGCTCTCAACATCGGGGGACATGTCGCCATCGGCGATGTACACCGGAAAGGCATACATCATCACCTGCATCATGCCAAAACCGGCCACCCATAACCGCCACAAGGCTCCCCGCCGCTCCTTATTCGAAATTTCCTCGTTTTTGGCTGCATCGTAAGGATAAGCACGGTAGCCGATCGCCGCGATGGCGCCGAGGATATCGGACAGCTTGATCCGCGACTCGTCCCACCGAACCCGTGCCCGACGGGTCGTATAGTTGATATTGACTGCCGTCACCCCTGGCAATCGGCCAACATGCTGTTCGTTCAGCCAGATGCATGCCGCGCAGGTAATACCTTCAAGCAGCAACGACGCCTCTCGCTCGTTGTGCCCCAACTCCTTGACAAAGCTTTTCTGGAAATCCGCATGGTCGAAAAGAACCAACTGATCGACAATCGCCGGCAAAGCTTCGCGCGGTGATTCGGGCAGCGCATCGCGACTACGGTAATAATCTACCAATCCGTTATCGACAATCGACTGAGCGACCGCTTGGCAGCCGATACAACACATCGACCGCAACTCACCGCCGACTGTCACCGTGAGATTGACGTCATCCGGCACTGGCAGGCCGCAGTGATAGCAGTTGGCATGGGACATACTGATGGGAAAAGACACCGAAATGCCTTTTGGATCGATGGCGGAGCAGAAGTATAGATTATTTGCCTCTGCTTCGGCTTAGCCGGTCCACACCGATACGCTGCCCCGAGCAAAAAGACGCTCGAGCTTACTGCCCACCCAACCCTACTGGCGGCACTAGCCCCCCCAACCTGCACGGCACCCGCCGATGAGGAATGGCGCCACACCCTGGCAATGCTATCGTCGCCAACCAATCATCCGGGCACCTACCGGTCGGTGCTATCATGCGCACAGCATCGACTGCACGAGCCACACCAACTGTTGCCCTACCCATGCCAGACAAGACCAAGCCACGCATTCTCGTCGTCGATCCCTCGGCCAGCAACCGTGCGCTGATCTGCGAATGCCTGCGTCAGCTGCCGGATGTCCGAACCATGGCAACCGGCGATAGCGAGCAGGCCTTGCAAATTTTCAAGGAATCCAGACCAAGTCTGGTACTGCTTGATACCACGCTGCATGGCACAGGCGGTATCGCGTTGACGCAACAAATCCGCGCTTGGGAAAAATCAAGAAACGAAGCGGGCATTTCCCCTTGGACACCCATAGTCTTCCTGTCGTCAGTCACTGACGAAAATACGCTGACCCAAGGCATTCGAGCCGGTGGTGATGATTTTTTGTGCAAGCCGGTTACCGAAGTGGTTCTGCTTGCCAAAGCGCAAGCCATGCTGCGCATCGCAACGCGCCAACAGGAAATTTGCGACGTCCATCGACAGCTCAAGGAAATTGCCAGCCTAGACAGCCTCACCGGCATCCCCAATCGCCGGCATTTCGAAGACACGCTTACCGTTGAATGGAAGCGCTGCCTGAGAAATGACACGCCACTGAGCATTGTCATCAGCGACGTCGATTACTTCAAACAATTCAACGACATCTACGGCCACCAGGCGGGTGACGTGTGCCTCAAGGCGGTGGCCTGCTCGCTCAGCGAATCCCTGTTCCGCGTTGAAGATACCGTTGCGCGTTATGGTGGTGAAGAATTCGTCGCCATACTGCCGGGCACCGACGCCAGTGGCGCCTACGCGGTCGCCGAACGCATGCGTCAATCGGCGCGCGATCTCGGCATTCCGCACGAACGCGGCATAGATGGGCGGGTCTCCTGCAGTTTCGGCGTCGCAAGCACACACCCGACAACCGACAAAATGCCGCAGCAGCTACTCAAAACGGCCGACCTCGGTCTTTATGCTGCCAAAAACGCCGGCCGCAATCGCGTCTCCCTGACGCCGGAACAAGCATTCTGAGCATTCGTTTTTCGGGCATTTTTCCCGGTTCACCGCAGACATGCACGATTTTTGCCATCCATCCCAACAAAAAGCCGTAAATCTGCCACCGAGCCAACGCGGGAAGCACACGACAACTATTCACAGGCCCAAACTAACCGGTTATAATTTAGTGCTCTGTTTGATTTGACAGACGTGTGCCGCTTTAGCTCAGTTGGTAGAGCAGTTCATTCGTAATGAAAAGGTCGCCAGTTCGATTCCGGCAAGCGGCACCAAACCAAAATAAATCAGCAAGCGAAAGCCACCCTGTGTGGCTTTTTTGCTTTTATGGTTTCTCAATCGGACTGGCAACGCCAGCCCGGCGCAAATCAGGACCAGATGCGCGTCGCGCCGACCGTCAGCAGGCCCAGGTAGGTTGCCGTCAACGAGCCGGCCAGATGCACCGACGCCAAACCGATGGCCCAGGCGGGCTGCCCTGCCAGCAGGCGCTCGACCACTTCGGCCGAAAAGGTGGAAAACGTCGTCAGCCCGCCGAGAAAACCGGTAATTGCAAACAGCTTCCAGGCCAGCGGAAAATGTGTGTTGAGGTGAAAGAGGCCCACGGCGACCCCAATCAGATAGCCGCCCAGAACATTTGCCGTCAGCGTGCCGAGGGGCAACGCGACAAAGATCGGGTTGAGCGCCAACCCGAGCAGCCAGCGCGACCAAGCACCCAAAGCGGCCCCGAAGCCAATAGCCAGGAAATTCAGCGCAGATAGATGATGCAGGGCAAACATGCCGGGAATTTTAGCGGTTTTTGGGCCCCAACCGTTAAAATGGCATCATTGAAAATTGAGGTTTTAACGTGAGCAGCCCCAACAAGCCAGACATTGCACCCGCAGCCAACTTTATCAAGAATATTGTCGAAGCCGATCTTGCTGCCGGCAAGCATGCACAGCGCCACTGGGCCGGCCGCCCCGGACTGGCAATTGAGCACGCCGCCGCGCCACTCGACCCCGCCAAGCTGCGCACGCGCTTTCCGCCCGAGCCGAACGGCTATCTGCATTTTGGCCACGCCAAGTCGATCCTGCTCAATTTCGGCCTCGCCGAGCAATACGGCGGCCGTTGCCACCTGCGCTTTGACGACACCAACCCGGAGAAGGAAGACCAGGAGTACGTTGACGCCATCATCGACGCGGTACATTGGCTCGGTTGCTCCTGGGAAAAAGACGGTGAAGCCAACCTCTACTACGCCTCCAACTACTTCGACTGGATGCTGCAATGCGCCGAGGCGCTGATCGCTGCCGGCCATGCCTATGTCGACAGCCAGAATGCCGACGAGATGCGCGCCAATCGCGGCACCCTGACCCAGCCAGGCAAGGATTCGCCGTTCCGGAGTCGCAGCATTGCCGAAAACATGGACTTGTTCAAGCGCATGCAGGCCGGGGAGTTCGCTGACGGCCAGCACGTCCTGCGCGCCAAAATCGATATGGCCTCGCCCAACATCAACCTGCGCGACCCGGCCATCTATCGCATCCGCCATGCCACTCACCACAATACCGGCGACCAGTACTGCGTGTACCCGATGTACACCTTTGCCCATCCGATCGAGGACGCTCTGGAGTGCATCACCCACTCGATCTGCACGCTTGAATTCGAAGACCAGCGTCCGTTCTACGACTGGCTGCTCGGCCGCCTGGCCGAAGCCGGCCTGCTGCAGACGCCGCTGCCGCAGCAAATCGAGTTTTCCCGCCTCAATCTGACCTACGTGGTGTTGAGCAAGCGCAAGCTGATTCAACTGGTCGACGAAAAACATGTGGCGGGCTGGGATGATCCGCGCATGCCTACCCTGGTCGGCGCTCGCCGCCGCGGCTATTCGGCCGAAGGCTTCCGCCTGTTCGCCGAGCGTATTGGCGTTTCCAAGAATGATTCGCTGATCGACTACGTACTCTTCGAAGATGCCATGCGCGAGGTGATGAACGAGTCCGACCTGCGCCGCGTCGCCGTACTCGACCCGGTCAAGCTGATCATCGACAATTATCCCGCAGGCCAGGTTGAAGAATGCTTCGCACCGAATCACCCACTGCACCCGGAATTCGGCCAGCGCTCCATACCGTTCTCCCGTGAATTATGGATCGAAGGCGAAGACTTCATGGAGGTGCCCAGCAAGGGTTACCGTCGCCTGTTCCCGGGCAACATGGCCCGCCTGCGCTACGGCTACGTGGTCGAATGCACGGGTTGCGACAAGGATGAAAATGGCAAGGTGATTGCAGTTCATTGCAATTACTTGCCTGAAACCAAATCCGGCACGCCCGGCGCCGACAGCGTCAAGGTCAAGGGTAATCTGCACTGGGTGTCTGCCGCTCAATCGTATCAAGCCGAAATTCGCCTTTACGAACGCCTGTTCAAGGTAGCCGCCCCCGGTGCCCGGCGCGAAGGTGACGCCCCGGATCTGGACCGCGACTTCCTGGACGACATGAACCCGGATTCGGCCAGGACCATCACGGCCCAGCTCGAACCTTGCCTGCGCGACGCCAAGCCGGAAGAACGCTACCAGTTCGAACGTCACGGTTATTTCGTCGCCGACCGCGTCGATTCAGCAGCGGGCGCCCCGGTTTTCAACCGGGTAGTCACGCTGAAGGATTCGTGGGTCAAGGCGGGCAGTTAAGCAGCACTCCATTCAGATCAACATGTCTCGCGACGTCGAACAACTTGGCCAGGTTTTCACGCCACCCGAGGTGGTGGCTTTCATGCTGGACCTATGTGCCAACAAGGGGCGCACCCTGGAACCTTCAGCCGGGGATGGCGCCTTCATGTATGCCTTGAAACAGCGCTGCAGAGACTGCGTCGGCATCGAGATCGACCCGCGCGTTGCCCCGGAAGGTGCGCTGGTTCGCGATTTTTTCGACTATCCGCTTAGTGAGCAGTTCGACACCATCATCGGCAACCCTCCCTACGTCCGTTTTCAGGATGTCGCGGTCAACACGAAAAAAAGCCTGAAATCCGAATTATTCGATGCGCGGAGCAATCTCTTCCTGTTCTTCATCGAAAAATGCATTCGCCATTTGAAACCGGGCGGCGAACTGGTGTTCATCGTGCCACGCGAGATGATCAAGCTGACCGCCGCCAAAAAACTGAACGCCTGGCTCTATACCCAGGGCAGCATCACGCATTTTTATGAAACCGGCGATGTCCGCGTCTTTGACGACCACACGCCAAACTGTGCCATTTTCCGTTTTGAGAAAGGGCGCATGGACCGCCACATGGCCGATGGGCGGCGCTTCGTCGAAGTTGATGGCCAATTGATGTTCCTGCGCGAAGACCATAGCGTACGTTTTGCCGACGTTTTCACCGTCAAGGTGGGCGCCGTTTCGGGGGCGGACCAGATTTACACGCACCCCAAAGGGAACATGGAATTCGTCTATTCGAAAACCGTGGAAACCGGTGAAACGCGCCGCATGCTCTATGGCATCAAGCATCCGCATCTCGACAAGCACAAGGAAGAACTGCTGGCCCGTCGCGTCAAAACCTTTGACGAAAGCAACTGGTGGCAGTGGGGCCGGCATTTCCCGATCAACCTGAAGCCGAGAATCTACGTCAATGGCCGCACACGCAAGGCCGAACCCTTCTTTCTGCACGATTGCAATGCCTTCGACGGTTCGGTACTGGCGCTGTTCCCGAAAAACGAGCGCATCATCCGCCGTGATCTGATCGAATGCGCCATGATGCTGAATCGCGAGGTCGATTGGCAGCAACTCGGCTTCGTCTGTGATGGTCGTTTCCTCTTTACCCAGCGCAGCCTGCAAAACTGCCTGTTGCCTGAAAAATTTGCCCGTTATTTACCGCCTGAAAAAAACTAGGACGTTGTATGACTTTCACCGAACAACTGGCCGCCACCTGGCAGAAAAACGACTCCTTGCTCTGCGTCGGCCTTGATCCTGATCCGGCCAAATTTCCCGCCCATCTCCAGGGCCGCGATGACAAGATTGTCGAATTCTGTACCGCCATCGTCGACGCGACCGCTGATCTGGTCTGCGCTTTCAAGCCGCAGATCGCCTACTTCGCCGCCCGCCGTGCCGAAGATCAGCTCGAGGCGCTGATTGCCCACATTCACGCAAAACACCCCGGCATCCCGGTTATCCTCGATGCAAAGCGGGGCGACATTGGCTCTACCGCCGAGCAATATGCCGTCGAAGCCTTCGGGCGTTACAAGGCCGATGCCGTCACCGTCAATCCCTACATGGGCCGTGATTCGGTCGATCCCTATCTGGCCTATCCGGACAAGGGGGTCATCCTGCTCTGCCGCACCTCCAACCCGGGTGGCTCCGACCTGCAGTTCCTGGATGTTGGCGATGAGAGACTGTACGAGCGCGTTGCCCGACTGGCAGCCAACGAATGGAACACCACCGGCCAGATCAGTCTGGTGGTCGGCGCCACCTTCCCGACCGAGATTGCCCGCGTCCGTGAAATTGTGGGCGACATGCCATTGCTCGTGCCCGGCATCGGCGCCCAAGGGGGCGATATTGAAGCCACGGTCAAGGCTGGACGCACCGAAAATGCCACTGGCTTGATGATCAACTCATCCCGTGCCATTCTCTACGCCGGCAGGGATGCAGGATTTGCCGACGCCGCCCGCAAGGTGGCGATCGACACCCGCGACGCCATCAACCAATACCGCTAAGGAAAAGCACCATGCGCATGGACGACCAACGCGAAAGCGACAATCTCGAGGACCGTCGTGGTGACGGCGGCGGTGGCGGTGGCCTGCGCCTGGGCGGCGGCCGCATGGGCTTGGGCACCATCGCCATTGCACTGGTGGCCAGCTACTTTCTCGGCATCAATCCGCTGACCGTGATCAATATGCTCAGCGGTGGCGGCATGCCGGCCATGGAACAAAGCGCCCCGGCGCCTCACCCGGTGCCAGCCAATGATCCGATGGCCCACTTCGTTTCCAAGGTCCTGGCGTCGACCGAAGACACCTGGCGCGAGATATTCCGCGCCAACGGCAAGCAGTACGAAGACCCGAAGCTGGTCCTGTTTTCCGGGGCGACGCCCACCGCCTGCGGAACCGGGCAAACCGCCATGGGGCCTTTCTACTGCCCTGGCGACCACAAGGTTTATATTGACCTGGCCTTTTATCAGGAACTGAAGACCCGATTCCATGCGCCCGGCGAATTCGCCGAAGCCTATGTCATTGCCCATGAAGTCGGTCATCACGTGCAAAACCTGCTCGGCATCGCCGACAAGGTCCATCAGGCGCAGCAGCGCGCCGGCAAGGTCGAGGCCAATGCGCTATCGGTACGCATGGAACTGCAGGCCGACTGTCTGGCAGGTGTCTGGGGCAAGCGTACCGACACCATGAAGAGCGTGCTTGAACCCGGCGATCTTGAAGCTGCACTGACCGCGGCATCGGCCATTGGCGACGACCGACTGCAACAGCAGGCCCAGGGCCGCATCGTGCCGGAAAGTTTCACCCACGGCAGCTCTGAACAGCGCGTCCGCTGGTTCAGGGCCGGCTTTGAAAGCGGCGACATGAATCAGTGCAATACCTTCAAGGCAGCTCAGCTCTGAACCCGGTCCGTACCCTCATTGGCGCCCTGCTGCTCGCCGGCAGCCTCGGCGTTGCCGCGCTGCCCCGGCACTCGCCAGTCCCTGGTGGCGTCGCAGTCATCGACCTCGGTCCGATTGGGCAGGCCGCGCCGAGTGCCCGCTGGGGCGAGCAGCCGATCGCCGTGGTCAGCGATCATGGCCGCTGGTTTGCCCTGCTCGGCATTCCGCTCGATACCTTGCCCGGCGATTTGGAAATTGGCGTTTTTTTCGGGTCGACCGCGACAATCCGGCACGTGGCGGTGCAGATCAAAAACTATCCGGAGCAGCGTCTGACCATCAAGGACAAACGCAAAGTGGAACCCAATCCGGATGACATGGCGCGTATCGAGCGCGAAAAGCAAACCACGGATGCCATCAAGCGCAGCTTCAGCGCACCGGCACCGGCAACTGATTTCTCCCTGCCAGCCAGCGGTCCGCTGTCATCTCGCTTCGGCCTGCGCCGCATTTTCAACGGACTGCCGCGCAACCCGCATGCCGGACTGGATGTGGCGGCCGGGGCCGGCACCCCTGTCCGCGCACCGGCCGATGGCGTGGTGGTCGATACCGGCGAGTACTTTTTCAACGGGAACACGGTGTTCATCGACCATGGTCAAGGCCTGATCACCGCCTACATGCACTTGTCTCGCATCGATGTGCACGTTGGCCAGACCGTCAAAAAGGACAAACCGATTGGCGCCATCGGCGCGACTGGCCGGGCCACCGGCCCCCATCTGCACTGGGCGGTCATCCTCAACAACACCACCGTCGACCCCGAACTCTTCCTCCCTCGCCCCTGACCGCCGACCTGATCGGGCTGATGTGCAGCAATCATTCGACCCGGGCATTTCGGCACATTCTTTCTCTTAATCATCATGCGCATCCGCACCCGATTCAATATCGCCCTCGGCGGTGTCTTTATCCTTGGCTTCGCGGTCAGTGTGCTGGTCACTTATCGCGTCCTGCTCGCCAACGCGAAAGATGAAGTACTGCGCAATGCGGGCATGATGATGGAAGCTGCGCTGGCTGTGCGCAGTTATACGATCGACGAGATCAAGCCACACCTCGATCCGATGCTGGACAAGGTCTTTCTGCCGCAGACGGTGCCAGCGTATTCAGCGGTTGAAACGTTCAGCCGCCTGCAAAAAAAATATCCTGATTTCAGCTACCGCGAAGCAACACTGAACCCGACCAATCCGCGCGACCGCAGCGCCGAATGGGAAACGGCGATCATCAACGGCTTTCGCCAGGGTAGCAACACCGAAGCCACAGGCGAACGTCAGACTGCCAGCGGGGCCAGCCTCTACATTGCCCGCCCCATCAAAATCTCCAACCCCGCCTGTCTGGCCTGCCATAGCACGCCAGCGGCGGCACCGGCTTCGCTGACCGCAAAATATGGCAGCACCAACGGCTTTGGCTGGCAGCACAATGAAATCGTTGGCGCGCAGATCATCTCCATCCCCACCGGCCTGGCCGAACAGAATGCTCACCATGCCTTCTGGTCCTTTACTGCGGTCCTTGGCGGGGTATTCGTCATACTTTTCATGACGATCAACATCATGCTCTCGCGCCTCGTCGTGGCGCCGATCAAACGCATCGCAGCGTTGAGCGACGAAATCAGCCGGGGGAACCTTGACCTGCCTGAATTCGAAGAAAGCGGCGCCGACGAAATTCGGGATCTGCAAACTGCCTTCAACCGCATGCGCCGGAGCATAGAAAAGGCCATCAAGGTCGTGCAGTTGCAAAAGGACTTGCTGAAAAAATCGTGACAGAACAATTAGGCGCTCCTCAATCAGCCACCGTGATTGCCATCAGCCTTAACGCTCGCGGCGACCTTGCACGAAGTCGCTTTACCGACCTGCTCAGCAGCGTGCTGGCGCACGCCTGCCACATTCAGCCAGCCACAGGCCAGAACAACGAACTCGCTTATACCGCGATCGTGCCCGACAGCACGCAAATACTCTCCCTGCTTCGCCGCCTGCTGAGCCTTCAAGCCGAATTCGGTCGCATCCATCCCGATTGTGCCGCCCGCTTCATGGTCCATCACGGCATCATTTTTCCAAGCGCCAACAACTTTCTCGGGGCCGCCCTGCGTTCTGCCCACAGCCGTCTGGCTCGCCTACCGGCCAATATTCCTTCAGCCGCCACCGAAGATTTCGCAAACTACGCCGCCACCTGGGCCAGCAGCCCTGTCATTTTCAGCAAGCTATTTACCGGCAACGCCACCCCGACCTTGCTCGCCTTCTCAATTGTACCCAGTTCAACCAAAGTGAAGACCGCCAGCCGCGCTCACGAAGAGGCCCTCCTGCATCATCTGACCAATTGCCTGGCCAGCCATATCGGACCCTTTGCCGAAGTCCTTGTTGATGCCGCGAAGCGTTCAAGTACCAGCACCGATCAGCTGATTGAAGAACTCGCCAGCGAAATCAGCACACCAAACGCTCGGGAAAAATTTCGCAGCGATGCACTCGCCTATGCCACGAAGCATCCCCGTTAACACCACGCCAATCTGAAGCATCGGCTAACTCCAGGCCATGTATGTCAAACATGCGAGAGCAGATCATTCACCTTCATAGCAGGGCGCCAGCCAAACCTGCCGAAGGACTGCCGTGCAACGGATGTGGAGTTTGTTGCGCACTTGAAACCTGCCCGGCAGCGCGTGTGCGTTTCATGCGGGCCAACGGCCCCTGCCCGGCCCTCGAATGGTCCGAAGCAGATGCTCGTTACTACTGCGGCCTGCTCACCAACGCAACGAAACATCTCGGCTGGATTGCCGTCGCGGGGAAACAATTGACCACAAGACTCTTATCCCGCTGGATCGCCGCCGGCAAGGGGTGCGACTGTCAGGCAGACGTTCAACCCTGAGCGACCGCTGCGGTCAACGCGATTTCCAGCCGATATTTCGAATTTGCCAGCTTTGCCTGCACGCAGGCACGTGGCGGCGCACAACCATCCGGCAGCCAGGCATCCCAAACCAGATTCATGGCGTCGTAATCCGTCATATCGGCGAGATAAATGGTCGCCATCAACAGACGGGATTTGTTGCTCCCTGCCTGCAGCAGCAGGCGATCGACACTGGCCAGCAGATTTTCGGCCTGGGCCGTGATGTCCCCACCCAGGTTGGAGGGCACTTCAACCAGATAAACGGTATTGCCATAGATGGCGCTATCTGAGTATCGGCGGGTCACGCCGTGACGTTGTATGGACATTGGACACCTGAAAGCGTGAAGCCCATGCGTTTCAGGCATGGGCTTCTGATACTGCAACCCCGGCTCATTCGGCTGGGGCAATCGGCTATTCGCCGTTAAGGAGTACTACACAGTCATCTCAAGAATACCTCTATCGAAAACAGCCATATACTCTCCAGCAGCGTAGCAGGTAAGACCACTGAGAACCGGGCTCGCTACAAACCACAGCACGGCTTCAGCTTATCACTCCGGCAGAAAAAAGCCAGCGAGTTATCGCTTGAGGATCACATTGGTGCCAGGCGGCACTTTGGACAGCGGCACGTACCCTATTGCCCCGGGTGTTGCTGCGATGAACTTTATCACTTCATCTACGCTACCCAGTTCCTTGGGTGATGAACCTTTCCCTACATAGCGCCTGACCAGCCAATAGCCCGTGTACTGCTCCTCATTCTGCTCCATCACCCATTGCAGAAATTCGTCACGTGCCGGAGCCCCCGTAGGAAGATTGATCGGCACCACCGACTGCTGATTGATGGAAACAATACGTCCCGTATAGAGACGCTGCAGCGTGACCCGATCGGTTTTCGGCACGGACGCGTGAGCAATCACCACAATGTCTTCGCCGGTAGCCCCACTCGCCAAGCCGCCAACAAGCAGCAAGTGCAGAACAAGGAGGAGGCTAGATCGACTCATAGCGCTCAGAAAATAAAACTGTAGGAAAGCGAAAAAACATCAAGGCGCTGGTGAGCACTATCGCCACCGGAAGGAGCGTCAATGAAACTGGAGACATCGCCCGTACGAACCTGGGATATCTCGGCCTTGATCAGGCTCGTTGGCGTCAGACGATACGAGGTACCGATGGCGAAGGTCGCCTGATCATAAGGCGCCACGACATCAGCCAGAAATTTCTGGCGATTGGTCAGTGAAACCGATGGCAGGGTATTCCCATTAATTCTCTTATATTTTTCGATCGACGAATCGGTCGACTTCATCTTCGCGATATACGCATAAGGTGTCCAAGCGCCGAATCGCTTGGACAGCGCAAGATATGCCCCCCAACGACTCAAGCCTTCAGTAACGCTATCAACACGCATGTTGGCGTATTCGCCGGTGACTCTGAACTCGGCGGGAAGAAGTACACTCGCACCCAGCGTAAAGACAGGAACAGTCACTTTATCGCTTCCACCGTTCCCCACACTATAGACTACGTAGCCACCGCCAATCGGGGTAGCAATAATGGGGGCACCGATCTTGGCACCATCTCTCGAGGCTTCGACTTCGTGGAAACCAATTCTGAAAACGTTGTCCAAGCTACGCGCAGTCAGCACAACCCCGGTACTGGTAATATTGATCGGCAAAAACCAGCTTCCAGCCTGAGGTCGATCAACACTCGATTCGCGGTTGTAGAATCGCCACTGCGTTTTCGCTGTACCGGAGTAGCCCTCGAGAATCCAGTCTACGCTGTCACCCACCCAAGTCTTGCTGATGCCCAAACCGACGATATCGGTCATCGGCGAAATCGAGTACACCTCCTGAGGCAGGCGGGCAAAATCGAACGTAGCACCCACATCATTATTTTCAGTGTTGAGCATCAGAGGAAGGCGAATCTTTCCTGCCCTGATCAGCCAGTCATCCGCAGGGCGCCACGAAACGAATGCCCAGGCCATTGAGGCCTGATAATTGCTGTCAGAATGATCTGAAGGAGCGAGTTTTCCCTGAAAGGTAGCACCCCATTCTGGCGAAAACCTTACATCCAACTGGGCGCCAAGAATGCTGTCGCGCTTGAACGTACCGCTGTTGTTAATAAACCGCTGGTACTTCGCTGCGCTATCGGATTGGGCATAGCCTGCTGTACCAAACCCTGACCATGTAAAGTCAACTGCCAGCGCTGGTAACGCTACGAGCAAAGCTAGCGACCAGGCTTTTAGCAAGGTGAGAGTCATTCCCCCGAGGAAATTCGCGTTCATATTTTGCATAACGGTTCATTCATCAGCTAACTTGATAGCGATTTCCAAAAAAGAACTTTCAAGCGCGACAAAAGCATCAATCAACAACGGATCAAAATGCTTCCCTCGGCCTTCAAGCAAAATATCAACCGCTTCTGAATGGCTGAACGCCGGCTTGTAGGGGCGGCGGGAGCGCAGCGCATCATATACATCCGCTACTGCCATGAGTCTTGCCGGAAGCGGAATCGCCTCTCCAGAGAGGCCATCCGGATACCCTCGGCCATCCCACCGCTCATGATGGCTGCGTGCAATCTGACCGGCATAGAGCAGCATCAGATTCTCATCGCCAAGTTCCCGCTGGGACTGCAACAACATGCTTTCGCCCTTGACCGAATGGGTCTTCATGATTTCAAATTCTTCGGGCGTATGCTTGCCAGCCTTGAGCAGGATATGGTCCGGAATGGCGATTTTGCCAATATCATGTAGCGGCGAAGCCTTTGCGATCTGGTCGATCTTCTCTGGCGTCAGTGTTTCGCGATCGCGCTCCTGCTTGCTCAGATATTCGGCAAGAAGGCGCACGTAGTCCTGAGTTCGACGAATATGGTTGCCGGTACATTCGTCACGAAATTCGGCCAATGAGACCATGACACGGATAGACGCCTCCTGAAGATGGACAATCTCATTGACCCGTCGCTCCACCTCCGCTTGCAGCCAGGCACTCTTGTCCTCGAGAAATGTTTGCCAGGTCTTGATCTGCAGATGTATTCGAACCCGCGCCAGAACGACCGAGGGTGCTATCGGCTTGTGAATGAAATCGACCGCCCCCAATGCCAAGCCGAACTCCTCATCCTCTGCACCGACCTTTGCCGTTAGAAAAATGATTGGTACGCCTGCGGTTTCTGGTAATGCCTTCAGTCTCCGAAAAACTTCGTACCCATCCATATCCGGCATCATGATGTCGAGCAAAATCAAATCCGGTGGCGCACTGATTGCCAGCTCCAGGCCCCTGGCGCCACTGTTGGCAAGCCTGACGCGATAATGCGTACGCAACAACTGATTCAGCAGGCTGAGATTTGCCGGGGTATCGTCGATTACCAGAATGCTTGCGTTGCCGTCTCTCGTCACTGTCCGCCCCCTCCGTGATTACCCTGCGCCAGGATGACCAGAGCCTCATCAAAATTCCATTGTCCGATAGCCCGGTCAATGCCCGCAATCTGTCGGGGAGAATAAAAACCAGCCAAGCGCCCTTTGTTAAGACGCCAAACTTCTTCAACCTCACCGTCTCCTTCGACCAACAGCGCATTCAGTCGCGCCAGCACGACATCAACTGGGCTCGCGTCGTTGTCCGTATCCGCTTCAGAGAGATCAGTGGGCAACCGTTCAAGTCCTGCCAGCAGCGGCTGCAATTGGACGTCGACCTCTGCTATTTCGCCAAAAGGCTCGACAACACCACCTCTGATGGCATTCTCAAGATGATAAAGTGCTGCCTGCAAACGCTTCATGGCAAAAGTACCGGCAAGCCCTTTAAGGGTATGCACTTGCCGGTGAGCCGTCTCAAGATCCCCAGATGCCAGGGTCTCACCCAGACGCTCCGACCAGTTTTGACAATCAACACTGAATTGTCGCAAGGTATGCGCCAAAAAAGGAAGGCGTCCTGCAAACCTGCGGAGTAAAACCACCGAATCGATCTCCAGAACGGAATCTACGGCCGCAATAAACGCCTGCTCATTTTCTTTCTCCGGCACTGTTTCAATTGGCGACATTAGCTGCCCTGCCGGCGCACGCCAATAGGGTTGCACCATCGCCAATAACTCATCGGGTTCGAATGGCTTGGCAATGTAGCCGCTGACCCCCATTGCCAAGCCGTCTTTCATTCCATGCCCGGCCACATGTGCGGTCATTGCGATTATCGGCAAATCACGGAAACGTTCATCGTTCCGCAATCGCTGCGTTGCCTCCCGGCCATCCATCACCGGCATTTCTATATCCATCAACACCAGCGCAAACCTGTCCGGTGCCTGCGAAGACAGCATATCGAGAGCGATCCGTCCGTTGGCCGCAATCTCAACGCTGGCCCCCCAGCCTTTGAGTATTTCGCCGGCAACCTGCTGGTTAACCTCGTTATCTTCCACCAGTAAGATCGGCATGCCTTGCAGGCAACCTGGCCGAGGAATCGAAGACTCCAATCTGGCCTGATAGTCATTGCCACCAATGTCGAAAATTCGCCGCAGTACGTTGGGCAATAAAGGCTTCTGAACCACTTCGGCAATTTCCGGCTGATTGGCCTCGTGCCGCAACAAGACCGCATCCGCTGAAGAGACAACCACCACTTTTGGTGGCAGTGCAATCCCTCGCGCCCTGAGCACGTCGATCAGCTCCCCCCCCGACATATTGGGCATCAGCCAGTCTAGTAGCAGAAGGTCATAGGGATGCTCCTTTTCCGCGGCAGCAGCCGTCAGCCTGACCAATGCATCCTCACCACCAGGAGACTGATCGACCGAAGGACACCCCATTGCGACGAGCATTGCTGCCATGCTTTCGCGAACAACTGGATAGTCGGCAACCACCAGCCCACGCCGACAGGCGATTTGCGGCTTTTCATCGGCTAGTGCCGCGCTACCCGGGGCAAGTGGCAGTTGCAACGAAAAATGGAAAACGCTGCCGCGATCCACTTCGCTTTCGACCAAAATTTCACTATTCATTGCGGACAGCAAACGCTTCGAAATGGCCAGCCCAAGCCCCGTTCCACCGTATTTCCTGGTGGTTGCCCCGTCCGCTTGGGAAAACTCCTGAAACAGGCGACCAACCTGCTCCGATGTCATGCCGATCCCCGTGTCCTCGACACGAAAGGCAATGGTTGCAGTTTCTCCGTCCGACGCCAGTTGTCTGACGCTCAGGCGAACGTGACCGGTCTCGGTAAATTTGACTGCATTGGATAGCAGATTGATCAAGATCTGCCCGAGACGCAACGGATCACCCACCAGATGATGCACACTGATACTGGGCTCAAAATCAACAATCAGCTCGATCAGCTTCCCTTCCGCCTTTTGTTGCACCATGAACAGCGCATTCTGTACCACCTGCTCAAGGTCGAAAGGCACCGTTTCCAGCGCGACTTTTCCAGCCTCAATTTTCGAAAAGTCGAGAATATCGTTGAGTATCCCGAGCAGCGAGCGCGCAGCGGCGTGTATCTTGGATACATAGTCATGCTGTCGCGGCGGCAGGCCTGATTTGAGCGCGAGATAGGCCATACCGAGGATGGCATTCATCGGAGTGCGAATTTCGTGGCTCATGTTGGCCAGGAAAATTGACTTTGCATCGGCTGCCACCTCGGCCCTTGCTCGAGCCTGGCGCAAGGCACGCTGGACCAGTTCGCGTTGCTCGATATCCGCCTCGATTGCAGCCGCCATGCTGTTGATTGTCGTCGCAAGCGCTTTCACTTCCTCAACGCCTTGCAAGTCGACCACTCGCTCACTGAACGATTTTTCGGCCAGCGCCATGGCAGTTTTGTGCAAAGCCGTCAGCGGTGCCAGAAGGTGCTTTTTCAGGTAGTTATAACTCAGGATCAGCACAATGCCCGCGGCCAGCAGCAGCAGCAATGCGGTCACAATCCAGCGGTGCAGCAGCTCGCTGGCATGCGTCAGGTCGTTGGTCGTCCGCTGGTCGACCAGGTCGGTCAGCTCCTCGACGGCCAATGCCAGATCAGAACGCAGTTTCAGATAATGGGCATCATGGAGCGAAGCATTGGCAAATTCGGGCTGCGGTGCGGCTTCTGAGACAAATTCCTGTTTTTTGGGATCGTAGAGCCCTTGTGTCGCGGCAAAGGCTATCTGTTCGACCTGCTTCATCTGATCAGAGATTTGAAAAATGCGCCGCAGGACAGCCTGTTCGGCCGAATCGAAACCCAACTGATTGGTTCGCTCGGTAAGCGCCACGCCGGGCTTGGCTGGCGGCGGCACGTAAGCGATTGCACCGCCGATGACCTGCTCCCAATAGGTATCCGACACGCCATCCGGGGCGGGCTTGACGCCCTCTCGAATACTCAGGATATCGTAGTAGTAAATCAGAAAGCGGGGATTGGCCGTACTGACGTAGGAACTGACCAGACGACTCAGCAGGTCGACCTCGTGGCGGACGGCATTCATCAGCACCATCGACTCCTGGCGATGCTTGGCCGCCTCATACGCATCGTTATATGCTTTCAAGGCACCCAAGGTCACACCGCCGATCAGAACCAGAACGCCGGCAAACGCCACCAATACACTAAAAAACGCCTTCCGCAGACTCATGGGTCAGCAGGCAGAAGAGGATCGCTCAGTTCGCCTCAATAGGCCGAGACACAGACGTCAGCGACTGAAACACTCTCTGAATGCCCTCCTCCTGCCTGTGAATTTATGTAGTTTGAATCATATGTCAATTTGAACACTTTTGTCCTATGCGATTTTGCCTTCTTTGTACGCATTGATTGGCCAAAAACCCTTGATCAGTCAAAATAGGCACATTCCCCCAACCCTGCTGGCCTCATGGACAACCTGATCAAGGATAGCGCAACGTTGGAGCTTTTTTGCTGGCTCGAGCCGGATGCCGAGTTACCCGGTTGGGACATCCTCAAAGGCAGTCCATTCGGTGCCACGCTGGCTGCTCCCGAAGGGGGCGCCCCTATGCCCGGCGACCAGTTGCTGTCGGTACAGAACTATTTTGCCGAATACCATCTGGAATATTTCCGCCAGCGTCGCTACAACCATTTCCCAAGCCGCCTGCACGCCATGCTGCAATTCGCCACGCGCACCGATGCCATGACCTTTCGTACCAAGCATCCGCAGCGCGTCTTCGGCAAAAATCTCGTTTGCGCCCGGACGACAGGGGCGTATATCTGCTCCTTTCACGATGCCAGCTGGCTTGACTACCTGCGACTGCCGCACAGCCTGTCACTGAGTGCGCTGGACGAAGTCGCCGAGCACTACTGGTCGGGCCGTACCGTCGAGGAAATCGGGCTGACCTTCATGAATGAACCCTGGCAGGAACCCCCCGTCATCGAGGCGCTTTATCAGGGTGCCCTTGAGCCCGCCCCCAGCCACGCCCAATCCGGCTGGCTACCCGGCTTTCGATAGGAAAGATCATGCGTCGCATTGCCATCGTCGTTGTCATCCTCGCCCTTCTTGGCGGGGGACTGTTCTGGATCACCCGCCCCAAGCCAATCCCGGTCGTTCTCAAGGAAGTCGCCGAAGGCAAGGTTGAGGCGACGTTGGCCAACACCCGTGCCGGCACTATCGAAGCCTGCCAGCGCACCAAGCTGTCGACCATCATCGGCGGTCGCATCGAATACCTCGGCGTCAAAGAGGGCGACAAGGTCAAGAAGGGCCAGCTGCTACTCAAGCTCTGGAACGACGATCAGCAGGCCAATACCGCCCTCGCTCAGGCGCAGATTACGCTGAGCAGCAAACGGGTCGACGAAGCCTGCATTGCTGCGGTCAACGCGGAAAAAGAGGCCAAACGGCAAAGTGAGTTGCGCGCCAAGGGGTTCGTGTCGACCAGCAAGGAAGAGGCGGCCCGTACTGATGCCGAGGTTCGCCGCGCCTCATGCAACACCGCCAAGGCCGATGTTGGGCAGGCCGAAGCCAAACTCAAGGCCACCCGCGTCGAGCAGGGCCGCGTCGCCTTGTATGCTCCGTTCGACGGCACCGTGGCCAAGATCGTCGGGGAACTGGGTGAATACTCGACGCCCTCGCCACCGGGCGTGCCGACACCGCCGGCCATCGACCTGATCGACGAGTCCTGCCTTTACGTCAAGGCGCCGATGGATGAGGTCGATGCACCCAAAATCCAGGTGGGCCAACCGGTCCGTGTCACGCTCGACGCGCTGCCGGGGCGAACGCTGCCGGGCAAGGTTCGCCGTGTGGCGCCCTACGTTTCGGCGGTCGAGAAGCAGGCCCGGACCGTGGACATCGAAGTCAACCTCGACAAGCCGGATGAGGCGGGACGGCTGCTCGTCGGTTATAGCGCAGACGTCGAGATCATTCTCGCCGGCCGTGACAAGGTGCTGCGCATCCCGACCGCTGCGATTCAGGAAGGCGGCAAGGTGCTGGTGTTCAATCCGGACACTAGCAAACTGGAAGACCGCCCGATCAAGGCCGGCCTCGCCAACTGGGAATACACCGAAATTCTCGAGGGCCTCAAGGCCGGCGAGCGCATCGTCACCTCGCTCGACAAGGAGGGCGTCAAGGCCGGCGCCAAGGTGGTGCCGGACGAAAAATCCCAAGCCAAGGCAAAGTAGGCGCATGGCGCTGATCGAACTTTCCGGCATCGAACGCCGCTTCCTGCTCGGCGACACCACGGTCCATGCGCTGGCCGGGTTGAATCTGCAGATAGCTGCTGGCGAATACGTCGCCGTGATGGGGCCCTCCGGCTCCGGCAAATCCACGTTGCTGAATCTGCTCGGGCTGCTTGATCGCCCGAACGAAGGCACCTACCAACTCGAAGGCCGCGACGTGACAACCTTGTCGCCCGACGAGCAAGCCACCGTGCGCAGCACGCGCATCGGCTTCGTTTTCCAGAGCTTCCACCTCGTACCGCGCCTGACGGCAGCCGAGAACATCGCGCTGCCGATGACGCTGGCCGGCATTCCGGTGGCCGAGCGCAACAAGCGCGTCACGCAGGCGCTCAAGGATTTCGGCCTCGACCAGCGTGCCGACCACAAACCGGATCAACTCTCCGGCGGCCAGCGCCAGCGGGTCGCCATCGCCCGCGCCACCATCATGCAACCGGCCCTGATCCTGGCCGATGAGCCGACCGGCAATCTCGACCGGCATACCGGCGACGAAGTGGTCAATCTGCTCGAAGCCCTCAACGCCAGGGGCGTCACGCTGATCGTCGTCACCCACGACCAGAGCATGGGCGCCCGCGCCCGGCGCCAGCTGGTCATGGAGGATGGCCGGCTGAAATCGGATTCTCATAGCAACGGCATTTCAAATTTGGCCGATTTTTCGGGTTGACCGTGGGAATCCATCTTTTCCTGCCGACGAGCCATCCATGCGCCTGAGCGACACCCTGCGTTTCGCCCGCGACGCCGCCACCGGCTATCCGATGCGCACGACGCTGTCGGTGCTCGCCATGTCGATCGGCGTCGCCGCCGTCGTCATTTTGACGGCGCTCGGCGATGGCGCCCGGCGCTATGTCGTCGGCCAGTTCTCCTCGCTTGGCACCAACCTCGTCATCGTGCTGCCCGGCCGCTCCGGCACGGGCGGCTTCAATCCGGCCAATGCCATCACGTCGACACCGCGCGACCTGACCATTGACGACGCCGCCAGCCTGCGCCGCCTGCCAGGCGCCCGGCGCGTCGCGCCGCTCGCCGTCGGCACCTCGGAGATCAGCTACGGCGGCAAGCTACGTGAAGTGATGGTCGCCGGCTCGACCGCCGAATTCATTCCCATCCGCAACTTTGAGATCGCGCAAGGTCAATCGCTGCCGGAGGAAGACTGGAATCGCGGCTCGTCGGTCGCCATCATCGGCGCCAAGATTCGTGAGGAAATGTTTGGCAGCACCCCGGCGGTCGGCCAACTCGTCCGCGTCGGCGATCGCCGGCTGCGCATCGTCGGGGTGCTGAAATCGACCGGCCAGGGGCTGGGCATGAATACCGACGAACTGGTCATCGTGCCGGTATCGCTGGCGCAAGCCATGTTCAATTCGAACACCCTGTTCCGCATCATGATCGAGGCCAACACCCGCGACACAATTCCCGGAACCAAGGATCAGGTGCTCGAAACCCTCAAGCAGCGCCACCGCGGCGAGGAGGACGTCACGGTCATCACGCAGGATGCCGTGCTCGCCACCTTCGACAAGCTGCTCGGCGCCCTGACTCTCGCCGTTGCCGGGATCGCCGCGATCAGCCTGGCCGTCGCCGGTATACTGGTGATGAACGTCATGCTCGTCGCCGTCACCCAGCGTACTGGCGAAATCGGCCTGCTCAAGGCGCTGGGCGCCACCGCCAAAACCATCCGCCTCGCCTTCCTGGCCGAAGCCGCCATGCTCTCGGCCGTCGGCGCCTTAATTGGCTACCTGCTCGGTCAGCTCGGCGCCTTCGCGCTGCGCCAGTTCTTCCCGGTCTTTCCGGCCTACCCGCCCGACTGGGCCGTGATCGCCGGCCTCGGCACCGCGCTCGCCACCGGCCTGATCTTCGGCGTCATGCCGGCCCGCCGCGCGGCCCGGCTCGACCCGGTGCAAGCCTTGATGAAGCACTAGCCATGCTGCTGGCCGACTCCCTTCAACTCGCCGTCCGTGCCATCACCGCCCAGCGCCTGCGCAGTTTCCTGACGCTGCTCGGCATCGCCGTCGGCATCGCGGCAGTCATCCTGCTCACCTCGATCGGCGAAGGCATCCACCGCTTCGTGCTGGGCGAATTCACCCAGTTCGGCACCAACGTCATTTCCATCGTTCCCGGCAAGACGAAAACCGGCGGTACGCCCTCCGGCCTGCCGTCCAGCGCCCGTCCACTGTCGCTGGACGATACCAAATCCCTCGAACGCCTGCCGCACGTCGTTGCCGTCACGCCGAATGTACGCGGCAATGCCGAAGTCGAAGGCAATGGCCGGACACGGCGCACGCTGATCTACGGTGTGAATTCCAAATTACCGCAAATTTTCCGGTCGACCGTGCAAAGTGGCCAGTTCCTGCCCGCCGACGACGAAGGCAGCGCCCGCGCCTTCGTCGTCCTCGGTTCCAAGCTGAAAGCCGAGCTGTTCGGCAGTGAAAACCCGCTCGGCCAGCGTCTGCGGGTCGGCGGCCTGCATTTTCGGATCATCGGCGTGCTGGCCCCGAAGGGTCAGTTTCTCGGCATCGACCTCGACGATACCGCCTTCATACCCACCGCCCGCGCCCAGGAATTGTTCAACCGCGAAGGCGTCGATGAAATCAATGTGGCCGCCGAGGAAGGCATCCCGTCTGCCCTCATCGCCAGCCGTATCAAGGCACACCTGATCGAGCGCCACAGTCGCGAGGATTTCACCATCGTGACGCAGGAAGACATGTTGAAAACGCTGTCGAACATCCTCAACGTGCTGACCATGGCCGTCGGCGCCCTGGGCGGCATTTCACTGCTGGTTGGCGGCGTTGGCATCGTCACCATCATGACCATCGCGGTCACCGAGCGCACCGGCGAAATCGGCCTGCTCGTCGCCCTCGGTGCACCGCGGCGCACCATCCTGCTGCTCTTTCTGGGCGAAGCCGTTGCGCTCTCGGCGCTCGGCGGCATAGTCGGGCTGGCGCTCGGCTTTGGCCTGGCACAAGTTATCCATTTCGCCCTGCCCGCGCTCCCCGTCCACACGCCAATCAGCTTTGTCCTGCTGGCCGAAGGCATTGCCATCGCCATTGGCCTGCTGGCCGGGGTGCTGCCGGCGCGCAATGCCGCCCGTCTCGACCCGGTCGAGGCCCTGCGTGCCGAATAAGCAAGAGCGCACCACCATACGCTGACGTATGCTAGAGTTCGCATTCCAATTTCAATAACCTAACGAGGAGTTCAGCATGGCCTATTACATCGACCAACTGCAACCCGGCATGTCTGCCAGCACATCCAAGACCGTCACCGAAGCCGACATTATCCTGTTCGCCGGCATCTCCACCGACGTCAATCCTGCCCACCTCGACGAGGAATACGCCAAAGGAACGATGTTCGGCACACGCATTGCCCACGGCATGCTGTCGGCCGGTTTCATCTCGGCCACGCTGGCCAACAAGCTGCCCGGCCCCGGCACCATTTACATGTCACAAACCTTGAAATTCAAGGCCCCGGTCAAGCCTGGCGACACCGTCACCGCCACCGTGACTGTCCGTGAAGTCAATCTGGAAAAGAACCGGGTCATTCTCGACACCGTATGCACCGTCGCCGGCAAAACCGTCATCGACGGCGAATGCATGATGATGCCGCCGGTTCGTCCGAAGTCTGACGCGGCCTGATACCGACAAGCCCCATCAAAACGCCGGCCCGGTTAAAAACCGGCCGGCGTTTTTGTCTTTCTGGCAACCGCGCAGGCGCCCGCGGTCAACCGGAAAAAACAGCCAAAATCAAAACGATTCGTCCGCCCGCAAAAATCGCCACTGACCAATTTCCAGCTCACCCAGCTTGACGCGGCCAATGCGGACCCGCTTCAGCCCGATCACGCGCAAACCGACCAGCTCGCACATCCGGCGAATCTGACGCTTCTTGCCTTCCTTCAGAATGAAGTGCAGTTGATCCTCATTCAGTTGCTTGACCCGCGCCGGTTTCAGCGCCTGACCATCCAGCGCCAGACCGTGGTTCAACAAGGCCAGACCACCCTTGATCATTTCACCGGCCACGCGCACCAGGTATTCCTTCTCGACCGGGCTGTCTTCGCCAATCAGCTTCTTGGCCACGCGGCCATCCTGCGTCAGGACCAGCAAGCCGGTCGAATCGATGTCCAGCCGGCCGGACGGCGCCAGACTGCGCAACATCCACGGCTTGAACTCCGGATCGCCGGACTGCCGCACCTGATTGTCCGGCGTGATCAAGGTAATCGCCGGCGTAAAGCCCGGCTCCGGCTGACCCGAGACATAGCCGACCGGCTTGTTGAGCAGCACCGTCACCTGCTTGGCCTGATCGAACTTGGCTTCTTTAGAGATCGCCACCTCGGCGTTCGGATCAATGCGCGAACCAAGTTCGCTGACCCGCTCGCCATCGACAAAGACCCAGCCGCGCTCGATCCACAAATCTGCCTCGCGCCGCGAACACATGCCGCGCTCCGACATCACCTTGGAAAGACGCACCCCTTCCGGCGGCGGACCGTCACGCACCACCGGCACCTTGGGCGCGGGGGCCGGCCTGGCGGCACGTTCCGGGCGATCCGCCTTGACGCTCCACTCGGCCGGTGCAGCCGGAGCAACCGGCGCCGCCTTTGGCGCCGACGGCTTGCGCAGCGAAGAACCCCCACGCAACGGCTTTTTGTTGATCGCCCGCGGCGAAGGCGTCGCCGAGCGACGAACGCCCAGCGTGCCTTCCGGCAGGGCCGGCGCTTCGTCGTTCACTTCAGTCGGCGCTTCGGCGCGCTCAGATCGCACCGGAGCAGCCTCGAACGATTTCGTTTTTGGCCGTTTTTCCGGGTTGACCGTGGCATCGCGCTGAAACGCATTTTTCGGCTCGGCTTCAGCCGCCGGGGCATCCGGCTTGCGCCATTTCGCCCACGGGTCGTCGGAAACAGTGTCGTTCGACGGCCGCTTCGGACGGGAATCCCGATCAGAACCGCTCATCGCAGACCGAGGAGTTCAACCTCGAAAACCAGCGTTGCATTCGGCGGAATGACGCCACCCGCGCCGCGCGCGCCATAACCGAGATGCGGCGGAATGGTCAGCTTGCGCGTGCCGCCGATCTTCATGCCCTGGACGCCTTCGTCCCAGCCGCCAATCACCTGGCGCATGCCGAGCGAAAACTCGAACGGGTCGTTGCGATCCTTGCTCGAGTCGAACTTGCTGCCATTGGTCAGCCAGCCCGTGTAATGCACGGTGACCTGCTGGCCGGCCTTGGCCTCGGCGCCTTCGCCGACAACGGTATCTTCATAGACCAGCCCGGAGGCGGTGGTGATTTCAGCCATGGGAACTCCTTTTTTCAAAGACCGGCAGTTTACCACAGCGCCTCGACAAGGCTTTGACTTGTCAGCGAATTTCCGTATAATGCGCGGTTCTTTGTAGCACCCTTTAGATTTATTTTCGGAGTCCAACCCATGTATGCGGTCATAAAAACCGGCGGTAAGCAGTATCGCGTTACCAACGGTCTAAAACTTAAAGTAGAACAGATACCGGCAGACGTTGGCGCAGAAGTTACTCTCGACCAGGTCCTGATGGCAGGCGAAGGCGAGTCGGTAAAGATCGGCGCTCCCTTCCTTGCTGGCGCCACCGTCAAAGCCACCGTGATTTCCCACGGCCGCCACGACAAGGTCAAGATTTTCAAGATGCGTCGTCGTAAGCACTACCAGAAGCATCAAGGCCATCGTCAGAACTACACCGAATTGCGCATCGACGCGATTGCGGCTTAAGTTCAAGGAGCTCATAAATGGCACACAAGAAAGCAGGCGGCAGTTCACGTAACGGCCGCGACTCACAAGCCCAACGACTGGGCGTCAAGCGCTACGGCGGTCAATTCGTCCTGGCTGGCAACATCATCGTTCGCCAGCGCGGCACCGAATTCCACCCGGGCGACAACGTCGGCTGCGGCAAGGATCACACCCTGTTCGCACTCAAGGACGGCGTGATTCAGTTCTCCATCAAGGGCTTGAAAAAGCGCCGCGTGGTGACCATCGTTCCGGCTGCCGAATAAATCGGCCTGGCGGAAGCAAAAGCCCCGTCCGCTGGATGGGGCTTTTTAGTTTATGCCATCAGATTTTCTGGTGGCCGGATGTAGAGGCGGAAAAAAATGAAGTTCATCGACGAAGCCAAGATTTATGTAAAAGCCGGTGACGGCGGCAACGGCGCCGCAACTTTCCGCCGCGAAAAATACATCCCGATGGGTGGCCCCAACGGTGGCGACGGCGGCCGTGGCGGCAGCATCTACGTGGTCGCCGACTGCAACATCAACACGCTGGTCGACTACCGCTACACCCGCAAATTCATCGGCAAGCGCGGTGAAAACGGCGGTGGCGCGGACTGCTACGGCGCCGGCGGCGACGACATCGTGCTGCGCATGCCCGTCGGCACCGTCATCTCCGACCTGAACACCGGCGAAATCCTGGCCGACCTTGATGTCAACGAAAAGAAAGTCCTGATCGCCAAAGGCGGCAAGGGCGGCCTCGGCAACATCCACTTCAAGTCCTCGACCAACCGCGCGCCGCGCCAGAAAACCAATGGCGATCAGGGCGAAGAGCACGAACTGACCCTCGAACTGCGCGTCCTCGCCGACGTCGGCCTGCTCGGCCTGCCCAACGCCGGCAAGAGCACCCTGATCCGCGCTGTGTCCTCGGCCCGCCCGAAGGTCGCCGACTACCCGTTCACGACGCTGCACCCCAACCTCGGCGTCGTTCGCGTCGATGCCGAAAAAAGCTTCGTGATGGCCGACGTACCAGGCCTGATCGAAGGCGCCGCCGATGGCGCCGGCCTTGGCATTCGCTTCCTCAAGCACCTGCAGCGCACCCGCATCCTGCTCCATCTCGTCGACATCGCGCCGATCGACCCGGATGCCGACCCCGTGCGTGACGCCAAGGCCATCGTCGGCGAACTGATCAAGCACGACCCGGCGCTCGCCGACAAACCGCGCTGGCTGATCCTCAACAAGCTCGACCTGATCCCCGAAGAAGACCGCGAAAAGGCCGTCAAGGATTTCGTCAAAGCCTACAAGAAGGCCACCAAGTATGACGGCCCGGTTTTCCCGATCACCGCCATCAGCGGCGACGGAACCAAACCGCTGATCTACGCGATCCAGGAAGCGCTCGAGCACATGGCTCGCCCGGAAATCCCCGACGACGACGACGAAGAAGAAATCAGCACGGACGAAT
>Ga0209023_10000405_pt1 | contig 67464 bp, 60 predicted proteins | sample LakOneMetagenome_FD_187468 | JGI IMG/M metagenome (GOLD analysis project Ga0209023, IMG submission 187468) | Freshwater and sediment microbial communities from Lake Erie, Canada (SPAdes) (version 2) | ecosystem: Environmental > Aquatic > Freshwater > Lentic | place: Lake Erie, Canada...
TCCGAACTGCTGCGCGCGCAAGCCCTCCGGCGTGATCGGCACTCCGCCGGGGGCAATCGGCACCGCAGTCGCCCAGCAGCAGCTGCACGGCGCCCCGTGCTTCTGGAACTCGCCGCCGATGAACACCGGCACCGGGCGAACGCGCTCCGATGATCGGCAGGCGGAGCCGATCGTTCGCGCCGACGAACTCGACCGGAGGTCGTCGCCCGGCAGTACGGCCACGCTAGACTACGCGGCCAGCCAGCGAGGCCGGAACGGATGTCTGTCGTCGACAGCTCGCAACACACCCCACTCATGCGCCAATACTTCGCCGCCAAGGCGGAGTTTCCGGACACGCTCGTGCTGTTCCGCATGGGCGACTTCTACGAATTGTTCTACGACGACGCACGCAAGGCGGCGCGTCTGCTCGACATCACGCTGACCCAGCGAGGCGCATCGGCGGGCGCGCCGATCCCCATGGCCGGCGTGCCGTACCACTCGGTCGAAGGCTATCTCGCGAAACTCGTGAAGCTCGGCGAGTCGGTCGCGATCTGCGAACAGATCGGCGATCCAGCGCTGGCGAAGGGGCTGGTCGAACGCAAGGTCGTGCGCGTGGTCACGCCCGGCACCGTCACCGATGCCGCGCTGCTGGAGGAGCGCCGCGACAACCTTCTGCTGGCGATTGCTGCCGGGCGTTCGAACTACGGCCTCGCCTGGATCGATCTTTCGACCGGGCGCTTCCTGCTCAGCGAAGTCGCCGACGCCGAAGCGCTCGCGGCCGAACTCGCGCGGCTGACGCCGGCCGAAACCCTGGTCGGCGAGGATGTCGCGTGGCCGAACTTCGTCATCGCCCTGCCCGGCTTGCGCAAGCGTGCGCCGTGGCACTTCGACATGATCACGGCACAACGTGAACTCGCGCGCTTCTTCGGTACGCGTGACCTGTCCGGCTACGGCGTGGATGGACTGCCGCTCGCGGTCTCTGCGGCTGGTGCACTGTTGGGTTACGTCGAGGAGACGCAGAAATCCGCGCTGCCCCATCTCGCCGGACTCGCAATCGAGAGCGCCGACGAGACCGTGGCGATGGACGCGGCGACGCGGCGCAACCTCGAACTCGACACGCATGCAAGCGGCAATCGCGACGTCACCCTGCTCGGCGTGCTCGACCGCTCGATCACGCCAATGGGCGCGCGCCTGCTGCGCCGCTGGCTGCACCGCCCGTTGCGACGGCGCGAGGTCCTGCAACGCCGTCAACACGCCATCGAAAGCCTGCTCGACCAGCGTGGATTCGAGCCGTTGCGCGAGATCCTCCGCGGCGTCGGCGATCTCGAACGCATCCTCGCGCGCGTGGCGCTGCGGTCGGCGCGGCCACGGGATCTTTCGACGCTGCGCGATGGACTGGTACTGGCGCCTCGATTGAAGCAGATGCTCGCTGCCTGCGACAGTCCGCTCCTGCACGACCTCGTCGACCGCCTCGGCGAACATGCCGGCACCGCGGCGCATCTTGCCGACGCCGTGGTCGAGTCGCCGCCGGCGATAGCGCGCGACGGCGGCGTGATCCGCGCCGGTTTCGACGCCGAACTCGACGAACTGCGCCTGCTGTCGACGAATGCGGACCAGTTCCTGGTCGATCTGGAGGAACGCGAGAAAGCCGCGACCGGCATCCCGACGTTGAAGGTCGGCTACAACAGCGTGCACGGCTACTACATCGAGATCAGCAAGGCGCAATCGGACAGGGCACCGACCCACTACACGCGGCGCCAGACGCTTAAAGGCGCCGAGCGCTACATCACCGAGGAGCTCAAGGCGTTCGAGGACAAGGTGCTCAGCGCGCGCGAGCGTTCGCTGATGCGCGAGCGTGCGCTGTATGACGCGTTGCTGGACTTGCTGCTCGCGCGCCTCGCACCGTTGCAGGCAGCCGCTGCCGCGATCGCCGAACTCGATGTGCTCGCAAATCTCGCCGAACGCGCCGATGCACTGCGCTGGAACCGACCCGCGCTCGTCGACGAGGACGGCATCCGCATCGTGCGGGGCCGCCACCCGGTGGTCGAGCAGGTGCGCAGCGAGCCTTTCGAGCCGAACGACCTCGCGCTAGGCGAGGGTCGCCGCATGCTCGTCATCACCGGACCGAACATGGGCGGCAAGTCGACCTACATGCGCCAGGCCGCGCTGATCGTGCTGCTCGCGCATATCGGCAGCTTCGTGCCGGCGGACGCGGCGACGATCGGTCCTGTCGACCGCATATTCACCCGCATCGGCGCCGGTGACGACCTCGCGCGCGGCCAGTCGACGTTCATGGTCGAGATGAGCGAGACCGCCAACATCCTCCACAATGCCAGTGCGTCGAGCCTCGTGCTGATGGACGAAATCGGTCGCGGCACCTCCACCTACGACGGGCTCGCGCTCGCGCGTGCATGCGCGGTGCACCTCGCGACGACGAATCGTGCCTACGCATTGTTCGCGACCCACTACTTCGAGCTGACCGCACTCGCCGGCGATTTCGACGACATCGCCAACGTGCATCTCGACGCGGTCGAGTACGGTGACCAGCTCGTCTTCATGCACGCGGTCAAGGAAGGGCCGGCCAACCGCAGCTTCGGCCTGCAGGTTGCCGCACTCGCCGGCTTGCCCAAGGGGGTGATCAGTGATGCGCGGCGCACGCTGGCAGAACTTGAACGCGGCTCGCACGCCAGCGCGCCCGCAACCGCGCGGAGCCGCGAAGCATCGCCGCAACTCGGCCTGTTCGCACCAACCGTTCCATCCCAGGCCGAGCAGGCGCTTCGCGACCTCGATCCGGATGCGCTGTCGCCGCGCGAAGCACTCGATATGCTCTACCGACTCAAGCGACTGGCGGAGTGAAGCCGCATTCACGTCCTTCCGCGCAACTTCCGCGCGGACGGCGCCTAGCCTTCACCGTTCGCGCTGAATGCAGGCCGACGGCCGTAGTCGAAGCGCTCTGGACAATGCCGGCATGCGCGTTCGAGTCGCACCCTTGGCCTGCGCCCAGGGTGAGCGGGGACTGTCGACGCAGCGCACACGCTGATCGCGACGCCGCTTCACTCGGGCGCGCCGTCCCCCGCGGCAGGACGCACTACATCGCGTCGATGTCACCGAGCGCGCGGATCAGGCGCCGTGCGCGCTTGTCCGGCTTGGTCGGCGGCTTGGCGTAGCCTGCGCCGGTGAGTCGGCGTTGTTCGGCAGCGGCGTCGCGCGCGGCACGGCCGGCCTCGGTTTCGCGGTACAGCTTTTGCGCGATGCTCGCCGGTCCGCGCGCCTCGCTGAGCGCGAGCACGTCGATCTCCCAGCGTTCCTCGCCGCGTACGATCCGCAGGCGATCGCCGACCTGTACGCCACGCGCGGGTCGGGCGGCGCCGGTCTCCAGTTCGATCTTGCCGCCCTCGATCGCCTGCTTGGCGAGCGAACGGGTCTTGAAGAAGCGCGCGGCCCACAGCCAGATGTCGAGGCGGACTGCGGCCGGATCCGGCCCAGGCGCTGGTCGATGTTCGTGTTTCATGAACGCATGATCGCGCAAGCGCATGCGAACCGGTAGCGCGCCGATCAGGGTTTCGCGAGCGGTTCAATGCCGCGTTCCCGCAAGCGGCTCGCGAGTTCGGCGCTCGCGGGCAATGCGAGCCCGCCGTAGTGCGCATCAAGTTCGGCCAGCCTGCGCGCGGCTTCCTTGAGGTCACCCGCGTCGAACGCCGAACGCGCGTCGGCATTTGCCCGCGCAATCTCGGCGCTGCGCTGGGCACGGCAGCCTTCGGCATCGCGCGTCTCGATGCGCGGTGCATCGAGTGCCTGCAACGCGTGCTCGAACGTGCGCGCATCCGCCGGCTGGTGGCCGCCGTCGCGAATCGGCAGGTCGACGAGGTTGGAAACGCAAAGCGAGTGCGCGGACGCATGACTGCGCCGGTCCGTACTGGCCGCGGCTTCGTCGCGCGTTCCAGTGACATAGACGAGGCGCGTGCCGCGCTCGAACTGCCCAAACAAGCCCGCGTCGGGCAGCGGCACTTCAGGCGACCCGAACGGATCGCTGCCTGCATTCAGCAACGCGCCGCGGAACACGTCCGGAAACGCGAGCGCGACGCGCATCGCAACACGCGCTCCACCCGAGAATCCGCCGATGTACACCCGCTGTGGATCGAGCGGATAGCGCTGGCGCACATTCTCGTAGCCCGACAGTGCCAACGGAACGCGGCGGCCGAGCACGTTCTGTTCGTTGCCTGAACGTTCGGCGGTGACCGCGATAAGCTGTTGACGACGGAGCACCGCCAGCCATTCACGCGGCAGTCCCTGCGCATCCCACGGCGGCACGAACACCAGCAGGCCGTAGCCAGCCGCGGGCGCCGCGCCGTCAGGCACGTACAGCTCGAACCGCTCCTGCGCGAGATCGATCGCCAGGGTGTCGGTCGAACCGCGCGCCTTGGCGAGTTGCTCACGCAGCGCCTGCGCGAGCAGAGGGCTGAACATGCGTTCGAGCAAGGCCTCGTTGCGCGCGAACGGCGCAGGCTGGTCGAACACCAGGTCGTGCTGGACCGCCGCGGAACACGGTACGGCGGCCGCAGCGCAAAGGACGGCGAGACGGCGAGCGAAACGTTGGGGCATCCACACCTCCAATGGTGTTCCAGTAGACACCGGCGCCACCGCGGGCGCGCGACGCGCGCAACGCCCCGACGCGCGCCGAAGGCATTCTGGCGGATCGTGCCGGAAGCACGTTCCCTGAACGCCAACCGCTTGTTCGATAATTCAGTCGCTTGTTGCGCACCATTCGTGTATGGTGCGCGGTGTTTGTTGCGCCGCCACGCGGTTTTCCCTCTGGAACGTGATCCTGATCGCTGCCTCTTCGGCTTCGATCCACGCTCCGCGCCGATCGGCTTTCGTCGCAACCAATCCGGAATCGCCGGCCACCACGGCCCGTCGATCCGCCATCTTCGACCCTGCAGCGCGGTTCTATGGGAACGCTCCGGGTTCGCGCCGATCCTCACCGATCGGTGACCTGCGTCCGAGCGACCGGGCTCCCGCCAGCATTGGCCGGGGCACCTGCCTGCGCGTGACGCTCCAAACACTGGAGTTGTCCAAAATGTCTTTTGAATCCTTGGGCCTTGCGCCCGCGCTGCTGCGCGCGCTGACCGAACAGGGCTACACCAATCCGACCCCGATCCAGACCGCGGCCATTCCGCCGGCGCTGGAAGGCAAGGACCTGCTCGCCGGCGCACAGACCGGCACCGGCAAGACCGCCGCGTTCGCACTGCCCCTGCTCGACCGCATCTACGTCAGCGACCGCAAACCCGCGCAGCCGAAGACGCCGCGCGCGCTGGTGCTGACGCCGACGCGCGAGCTCGCTGCACAGGTGCACGAGAGCGTGCGCGGTTACGGCAAGCACCTCGGCGTGCGCGCGACCACCATCTTCGGCGGCGTCGGCATGCAGCCGCAGGTCGAAGCGCTTCGTCGCGGCGTCGAGATCCTCGTCGCCACGCCGGGCCGCCTGATCGACCATATCCAGCAGCGCAGCGTGAACCTGTCGCACATCGAGGTGCTGATCCTCGACGAGGCGGACCGCATGCTTGACATGGGCTTCCTGCCCTCGATCAGGCGCATCCTCGGCCATCTGCCGAAGCAGAACCGCGTGACGTGGCTGTTCTCGGCCACGTTTGCGCCGGAGATCAAGGCGCTCGCGAATGAATTCATGCGCTCGCCGGTCGAGATCCAGGTCGCCAAGCCGAACAGCGTGGCGACCACCGTCACGCATCGCGTGCATCCGGTGGATGCGACGCGCAAGCGCGACCTGCTGCTGCACCTGCTGCAGAACGACGCGCGCCAGACGCTCGTGTTCGGGCGCACCAAGCACGGCGCGGACAAGCTCGCGCAGATGCTCGACAAGGCTGGCCTGCGCGCCGCCGCCATCCATGGCAACAAGAGCCAGGCGCAGCGCACGCGCGCATTGAAGGACTTCAAGAGCGGCAAGGTCGCCGTGCTCGTCGCGACCGATATCGCCGCGCGCGGCCTCGACATCGACCAGCTGCCGATGGTCATCAACTACGACCTGCCAATGGTCGCCGAAGACTACGTGCACCGCATCGGCCGCACCGGCCGCGCCGGTGCGGAAGGTTTGGCGATCTCGCTCGTCTCGCACGAGGAAGACGGCCTGCTGCGCGACATCCGGCGCCTGCTCAAGCAGGACATCGCGGTCGAGGCGATTGCCGGCTTCGAGCCGTCGCGCCCGCTGCGGGTGGACGATTCCGCGCGCTCGCGCCCGGTGCAGAACCAGCGTCCGCCGCAGCGCCATGCGCGCCGTCCGCACGCCGGCAGCAGCAACGCAAACGCCACCGCTGCCCATCCGGGTGCGCGCAACCGCAAGCCGCAGCGCGGCGGTGGCAGCCAGCGCAACTCCTCGCGCCCGGCCTGATACACCCGTTCACGCTCGACGAAAGGCCCGCCTCGGCGGGCCTTTTTATGTCCATGGATGGACGGTATGACGGGAATGCAGGAGCAATTCCCGGCATGTCCATGGATGGACGGTATGGCGGGTCCGCGGATGCTCCCGGCATCCGCGAACACTCCCCACATCCATGCGGGTCGGTCGGCCGGCGCTCCCGGCGCCAGCCGACACTTCCCACATCCCTGTGGGTCGGAATGCAGGAGCCATTCCCGATATGTCCAAGGCTGATCGCAAGCGCGCATTGGCGGAACGATGTGCCCGCTAGTGTGTCTGCTCTAGGCGAAGCCGAAATTATCGCGGTCACTCGCGGCGAATGCCGCATCCAGTGGAGGACACGACGATGGCCAAGCCCAAGCTCAAGGCGCGCACCAAGGCAGCAGCAGCGGAAGCGACCAGGGATGCCCGCGGCATCAGCAAGACCGTGATGGATTCCGCCCAGCAGATCTGGCTCGCCGGCCTCGGCGCGTTCGCCAAGGCGCAGGAAGAAGGCAGCAAGCTGTTCGAGGCGCTGGTCAAGGAAGGCACCGCGCTGGATGCGAAGACGCGCAAGTTCACCGAAGCGCGCGTCAACGAGGCACGCGGCAATGTCGAGAGCACGCTAGGTCAGGTGCGCGAGCGCAGCCAGGAAACCTGGGACAAGCTCGAGAAGGTGTTCGAGGATCGCGTCTCGAAGGCGCTCGGCCGTCTCGGCATCCCGGGCCACGCCGATCTCAAGGCCCTGTCCTCGCGGGTCGACGCCCTCTCGCGCGAAGTGAAGAACCTCGGCGGCAAGCCGGCCGCGGCCAAGCGCCCGGCGGCGAAGCGCGCATCGAAGAAGTAAGCCGGACAACCGGATGCGCCTCGCCTGCAATGGGCGAGCGCGCGTTCAAGCCCTGCCCCTTCAAGGCAGCCTCCTGCGCCTGTCCGCAGGGGAAGGGTTGGGTGGTGATGGCGGGAACGCCGATGCGCGAACCGCCGCTCGCACAGGGCGAGAGGAAGCATCGAGGCTGAAGCCGCTCCTCCAACACCGGGGCGATGCCCGACGGCTTCGCATGAGTGCGCCCAGCCGCCTCTGCACAAATCATCCCTGGTGCCGTCCCGCTCGCCATCCATGGCTCGCCGGAAATTCCTGCAAGCGCTGCCGGAGGGCAGCGCATGCGTTCCCGAGCGCTTCGGAACAAACCATCCGTGGTGCGGTCCCGCTCGCCATCCATGGCTCGCCAGAAATTCCTGCGCACGCTGCCGGAGGGCAGCGTGCAAACGCAGGAATTTCTACCAATGCACTCCTCGCATGAGGGATGCGAATGCGACCTGCTCGGCGGTCGGTTCGGCTTCTGAACGCCCTTTCATGCCTTTCGCAGCCTGCGAATCGGGGAACAGGCGGAACGCGGTGTTCATGACGATCTCGTATACGCGCGGGGCGAGCGCGTAAAACACTTGCGCGAACGTGCCGAGGCGGGTCGCGATGCGTACCGGGCGTTGGACGATCGCCTCGATGATGATGTCGGCGGCTTCGTCCGGCGACAGCGTGGGCACCGACTCGTACATCTTGGTCGGCGCGATCATCGGCGTCTTCACCAGCGGCATGTTGATGGTGGTGAAGCTCACGCCGTTGTCGGAGTACTCCGCCTGCGCGCAGCGCGAGAACGCATCCAGCGCCGCCTTCGAGGCGACGTAGGCCGAGAAGCGCGGTGAATTGGTCAGCACGCCGATCGACGAGATGTTGATGATGTGTCCGCGATAGCGCTCGGCCATGCCGGGCAGCACGCCCATGATCAGGCGCAGCGCACCGAAGTAGTTCAGCTGCATCGTGCGCTCGAAATCGTGGAAGCGGTCGAAGCTCGCGCTGATCGCGCGGCGAATCGAGCGGCCCGCGTTGTTGATGAGCACGTCGACCTGCTTGTGGTCGGCCAGCACGTCGGCGACGAACTTGTCACACGAGGCCAGGTCGGCGAGGTCCACCTGGTAGGTGTGACACACGCCGCCCGCCGCCTCGATCTCCTTTTTGGTCTCGGCCAGCTCGTCCGCGCCGCGTGCGCAGATGACGAGCTTCGCGCCCGCTGCGGCGATCTTCAGGGCCGCCGCCTTGCCGATGCCGGACGAACCACCGGTGATGACGACCACCTTGTTCTTGACCTTTCCGCCGAGCGAATGATCGACGAACAGGTCCGGATCCAGGTGGCGTTCCCAGTAGTCCCACAGGCGCCAGGCGTAGTCGTCGAGCTTGGGCAAGCGGATCTTGCTGCCCTTCAGCGCGCGCTCGGTCTCGCGGCAGTCGAAGCGCGTCGGGTAGTTGACGAACTTCATCACCGACGCCGGGATGCCGAGGTCGCGCAGCAGCACGTTAACCACGCGCTTGACCGGTGGCAGACTGCCGAGCGCGGCGCGGATGCTGCCGGGAATGAAGCCGAACATGCGTGCGTCGAGGCGCATCGTCATCTGCGGCGCGTGGCCCGCGCGTGCGAACAGGTTCAGCACTTCGCCGATGCGGCGCGGCGCCGGGTCGGTCAGGTGGAAAGTGTGGCCATCGAGCCCCGGTTTGTGCGCGATGTGGTCCATCGCCGCGGCGACCCAGTCGACCGGCACCAGGTTGAGGCGCCCGCCTTCGAGTCCGATCGTCGGCATCCACGGCGGCAGCGCCTGGCGCATCTTCTTGATGAGGCGGAAGAAGTAATACGGCCCGTCGATCTTGTCGATGACACCGGTGCGCGAATCGCCGATCACGATGCCCGGCCGGTAGATGCGATACGGGCGCTTGCTGCCCTTGCGCACGAGGCCTTCGGAATCGTGCTTGGTGCGGAAATATGGATGATCCAGTTCCTCCGCCTCGTCGAACATGTCCTCGCGGAACACGCCGGGATACAGCCCCGCGGCGGCGATCGAACTCACATGGTGGAAGCAGCCGGCCTTGATCGCCTCGGCGAAGTCGAGCGCGTTGCGCGTGCCCTCGACGTTCGCGGTGATCTGGCTCGCCTCGTCGGCGGCGAGGTCGTACAGCGCGGCGAGGTGGAAGAAATGCTTCACCTTGCCGGCGAGTTCCTTCTGCGCGGCCGGCGCGACGCCGAGCCTCGGCTTGGCGAGATCGCCAACCACCGCAACGAGGCGGTCCTCGTCCGCACCCAGTTCCTCGCGCAACGTCTTGAACTTCGCCAGCGATTCCTTGCGCACGAGGCAATGGATCGTGCCTTTGCGTTCGAGCAGGCGTTCGAGCAGATGGCGTCCGATGAAGCCCGTCGCACCGGTCACGAAATAGGTCATCGCCGCCAACTCCCCCGCCGTCGTATTGTCGGCCAAGCATAGCCCTGCACGAGCGCCGATGGCTACGCTCGAAACCTCGGGAGTGCCTGGCAGTGCACCCATGCGCGATCGATGCCGGGGACCGCGCCGAGCGCGGGTCGCTTGCAGGGCGGGCTCGTGCAGGGACCATCTTGCAAAGGTCCGATTGACCGCGCGCGGGTGCGCTGTTGTAAGCTCGGCATCCACCCGACGCGAAGTCACCGGTACAGCCATGGCCGACCTCAAAGCCCGCTTCGAAAAAGCCGCCGAAGACATCAAGAAACTGTCCGAGCGACCCGACAACGACACGTTGCTGAAACTGTATGCGTTGTACAAGCAGGGTTCGGACGGCGACGTCTCGGGACCGAAGCCGGGCTTCTTCGATTTCGTCGGGACCGCGAAATACGAAGCATGGGCCAAGCTCAAGGGCACCAAGGCCGAAGACGCGCAACAAAAATACGTCGACCTCGTGAAGAAGCTCGGCGGCTGAATCGCCTGCGCCGCGTTACCGTATGAGCCCACCCCGTGGGCGACGCACCAGTGTTTTTTGGCGCACAAGGTGCGCTCCCGCCTCGCGCACTGCCGCGCCTCCCGACGCGATCGACCCATGGCACGCCAGACCCGCGAGCGCATCCTCGAAACCAGCCTCGCGATGTTCAACGCGCAGGGTGAGCCGAACGTCACGACCAACCACATCGCGGACGAACTCGGCATCAGCCCCGGCAACCTGTACTACCACTTCCGCAGCAAGGACGACATCGTCGAGCACCTGTTCGCGCGCTACGAAGCGGGCGTCGGCGAGGCCCTGCTGCTGCCGGATGGCCGCGCCCCCAACCTGGAGGACATCTGGCTGCAGCTGCACCTCGTGTTCGAATCGCTGTGGGGCTATCGCTTCCTCTATCGCGACCTGGTCGACATCCTCGCGCGCAACCGCAAGCTGAAGCTGCGCTTCGCGCGCATCATGAATCGCGCCTCGACCAGTGCAACCGACCTGCTGCGCGGACTGGTGCGCGCCGGCGTGATGCGCGCCACTGCCGACGAGATCCACGCGCTCGCCGAAAACATCCTGCTGGTAGCCACATTCTGGATGAGTTTCGACGCCGTGCGGGGGGGCAAGGCCGAGGCTGGCGAAGCCGACCTCAACCGCGGCATCCACCGCGTGATGATGTTGATCGCACCGTTCCTGCGCGATGCAGAGCGCTACCACCTCAACACGCTGGCAGCGACCTATGTAAGGTGACGCGCCTCGCTGACGCCCGCATCCGGGTGCGCGCAGGCCTCCGGATCAACGAACGCCTGCGAGGGTGACGACAAACCGCACGTGCCCGTCTCCAGCCGGCTCGCACATCGCGTCACCCCCATGACGGCGCGCGATCTGGCGCACGAGGGCAAGTCCTAGCCCGGTGCCGACCTGGTCGCTCTCGCCATTGCGGCGGTAGAACGGTGCAAACAGGCGCTCGCACTGGTCCGCAGGCAGGTCGCGTCCTTCGTCGCTGACGACGATGCGTGCGCCGCCGTAATCGCCACGCGAGAGATGCACGCGGGTCGGCGGAACGCCGTGCCGCCGCGCGTTCTCGAGCAGGTTGCGCAGCAGGCGGCGCAAAAGGCGCGGGTCGCCGCGGAGTTGCATCGGCGTGCCGTCAAGTTCCGACTCCGGATAGCGCGCACACTCCTCTGCGGCGAGTGCGAGCAGGTCGACATCTTCGACCACTTCGGTCGCCGCCACCGCGTCGAGGCGGCTGGCGAGCAGGATCTCGTCGATCAGCGTGTCGAGTTCGGCGATGTCACGATTGAGGCCGGTCCGACGCGCCGGGTCCGCGGACTCCTTCATCAGCTCGACGGCCATGCGGATGCGCGTGAGCGGAGTGCGCAGTTCGTGCGATGCGTTCGCCAGCAGCGACTTGTGCGCGCCGACGAGTTCGTCGATGCGGCCTGCGGCGCGGTTGAAGCTCTGCGCCAGGCGTGCGATTTCATCGTTGCCCTCGACCGCGACGCGCGTCGACAGCTGCCCCGCCCCGAGCGACTCGACACCGGCCTGCAGCCGCTCCAGGCGCCTGGCGAGATGGCGCACGATCGGAAACGCGGCGACGCCGACAGCAAGCGCGATGACGAGCAGCATCACCAACAGCACGTATTCCGGGCGGCCGTGGATGATCGGCACGCTCGCGAGCAGGCGGCGGCCGTCCGGCAAGCGCAGCGCCCAGACCATATCGCCGTGCGCGTGATGCGCGGCGTGCGCGTCGTCGGCAGGCAACGGCGGGCCGATTGCGGCGAACCGTGTGCCGTCGCGCGCCTGCAACACCACGTCGGCATCGATCCCGGCCACGAGCTTGCGCAGCGACGCCTGCTGCTGTTCCGCCGACGCCGTGGCCGGTGCGAGCGCGTTCTGCAGCAGGCGCTCCGCCGCGTGGTTGTCATGCAAAGGGACGATCCACAGGTGCCACACGCAGCCGGCGACGATCGCGAACACGAACAGGCTGCCGAGCAAGGCGAAATAGAAGTGCAGGTAGAGGCGTGACATGTCAGTCCTGTGCGCGCGCGAACACGTAGCCGGCGCCGCGTACGGTGATGATGCGCCGCGGCGCCTTGGGATCGTCCTCGATCGCGGCGCGGATGCGCGAGACGTGCACGTCGATCGAGCGGTCGAACGCGTCGAGCTGCTCGCCCTTGGCGAGATCCATCAGCGTCTCGCGCGTCAGCACGCGCCCCGCATTCTCGGCCAGCGCAACCAGCAGGGAGAACTGGTACCCAGTCAGCGTGCACGGCTTGCCGTCGAGGCGCAGCGCATGCGCCGCGCGGTCGATTTCAAGGCGGCCGAACTGCAGCGGCCGTTCGAGCGGCAGTTGGCCGCGGCGCCGCCGCAGAATCGTGCGCAGCCGCGCCAGCAGCTCGCGCGGCTCGAACGGCTTGGGCAGGTAGTCGTCGGCACCGAGCTCGAGGCCTACGATGCGATCGGTGGCCTCGCCACGCGCGGTGAGCATCAGGACCGGCGTATCGGAGGTCGCACGCAGGCGGCGGCAGAGGTCGAGCCCGTCCATGTCCGGCAAGCCGAGGTCGAGCACGAGCGCGTCGAATTCGACCGCGGCGAGCTGGTCGAGCGCATCGGCGCCACGCGCGGCGAGGCTCACGCGGAAGCCCGCCTGGCCGAGATATTCGTGCAGCATCTCGGCCAGGCGGGGGTCGTCTTCGGCGATCAGGATGCGTTCGGCCATGTCGGCAGGCACTGTAGCGAACCACGCTTGCGCTGGCGAGGCAGCCCGATCACTCGTGCACTTCGGCGTGCATCTGCGTGATGCGCGCGACCAAGGCCTTGCGCTGCTCCAGCGTCAGCACGTCGGCGACGTCACCGACCAGCCGCGCGACGCGCTGGGTCGCCTCGTCGGCGAGGCGCATGTTCTCGCTGCGCACGCGCTCGATCGCATCGCGGTCGATGCGATCGGCGCCGAACAGCGCGAGCAGGTCGACGTGCGCGGCACGGAACCTTTCGTGCAATGGCGCGCATTCGGCGACTGCCTGCTTCACGAGCGGATCGATCTGCGCCTTCTGCGCGTCGGTGACGTCGATCTCGCTGTAGATGTGCTGCAGCATCTCATCGACGTGCGTATCCATGTCGGCCGCCGTCATGGCGCGACCGTGATGCCAGCCACCGCCACCGGCCGTGTGCGCGATCGCGGTGACACCGGCAGTGACGGCAACGCCGACGACCAGCGCCAGCGCCGCGAGGCGCTTGAACAGGGGGCGCATGCGATGCGTGGACTTGTCGGAGATATTCATAAGCAGGACTCCTCGAATAGGGGCGAATGCCCGATGAGGAGTCTGCTCGGCGGTGGTTGGGGGCGTTTGTCGCGTGGGTAAAGATTTATGAAGCGCGCGCGTGGAGTAATGCCATTGCTCGCATCACGTCACGCGCAGGCGTGCCCTGGCGACAGCGCGTATGTAGACCGAAAGGAAGGCCGTGACGAATGGCGAGCCGAAGACGATCAGCGCCAAGGCGACGTAGATGAACGAAAAACGAGGGTCGACACTCGGAACCCGTGGAACCAGCATGACCAGCGGCAAACCCACGAGGCGGCAACGCGCAAGCAGGGACGCTCCGATCGCAATGATGAGCCAAGGAATGGCGGCATGCAGGCGCTCGCCAAGCGTGAATCGGCCAGGCGGCACCACATCGATGAGAAACACGCCAACGGCGCTCAAGGCGGCCAACCCCCACAAGAACCAGGCCATCGCATCGGAGAACCGAAACCATGCCCTCGTCAGTCTTCGTAGGGGACTAGGCCCTGACAACTGCATCCGAAGCAATGATCCTGACCGTGATCGCAAGTAACCTGTGCAGGAAAGCGTATACGTAGCCGATCATTTCTGCTCCGCAACCAGCTCTATGAACGCATCCAGCGGCATGTCTCCCAAGCCGCCGATTCGGCTACCCGTGTACGACGCGGAATAGCGCATCATGGCCGGTGAGCCCGTGAAAAAGATGACTTCACCATCACCGAATGAGGTGTTCTCCGGCGGCATCCGGCTCGCCGGCATGTACTCGTCTCCGACGTGATAATGGAACGTTGTGCCGGGCAACTGCTTCGGTATCGCCGATATGATGCTCTTGATCTTGCCGTCTTCGTTCCTATGGATCGTGACGGCAACTACCGATGCCGCCTTGATCTTCTTTTCTACGGGCCATTCGTGGAAGCCGGCAAGCTCGTCTCTGTAGGGAACCGACATCGAGAGCGACGTTTCTGCCGAGCCGAACGGCGAAAGCGCGAAGCCGACGTAAAGCGTCGCCAACACGTTCAGCGTGAGCGCGATGGCCACCGCCCAGACGGCTGTCGTGAGTTTGCGGATCGTTTGGTCGGACTGACTACTGTCCACGGCGCGGTACCTCACTGCAGAGCGGGCCTGCTCTCGGCAAACAATACGTGCACGACGACCGCAGCGACGAGCGCGAGGACATAGCTCGCAGCGAGCATCCACGGCGAATGAATTCGGATCGCGTAGAACACCCAGACGAGGCTGTACGCGAGTCCGATTGCGATCCACGCGAACCGACTACGCAGCGCCCGGCATCGCGGAAGAAATCCCAGTGTTTCGATGATCGCGCCAACGCCGAGCGCCCAGAACGCGAAGAACGGGATGAAGAGGAAGAACCGCTCCGGCGCCATGTGGTTGAGTTCCCGCTCGAACGGTCGCGACTGCACCAACGCGACGTACGACGACAACCATATTGTCGTGCCGCAGAGCGCACCGAAATACATTGCGATGAGGTCGCGGATGCTCATGCCCGGCACGTGGTTCCGGTCGTGTGTTCTCTACCGTCCAGGCCGGATCTGGTTGCGTTCCTGCTGCCGGTCCCACGCGCGCAGCTCGTCGCGGATGTGCGCGATGCGCTGGCGACCGAGCGCGTTGCGGCCCTCGTCGAGGACCTGCGCGTCGAGCAGTTCGGCGAGGCGCTGTGCGGTCGGCAGCAGCATTTCCCACGCATCCAGCGCCGGCAGCGGGCCGGGCAAGGTCATGAACAGGGTCACGCCGGGCGTGCACACGCTGTCGAGCTGGGCCATGTCGAAGTTGCCGGGCTTGACCATGTTGGCCATCGAGAACACCGGGCCGTCGGCCTTCTTGCCGAGCACCAGGCGGTGGAAGATGCCCATGTCGCCGAATTCAAGGCCGGCCTTCTCGGCGGCGACGACGACGTCGGGGCCGGCGAGCAGGTCTCCTGCACGCGCGGCGACGAACAGGGTGACGATGCGTTCGATCGACTGTTCGGGACGCTTGCCGACGGCCGATCGCGCGGCGCTGCGCACGCTCGGCGGGATGTCGCGGGCGTCGAACGAGTCGACCTGCGAGACGTCGAGCTCGCCCTGCGTCGGCAGCGCGTCGGGGTCGCTGAAAGTCGGTTCGACGCGTTCCTGCTCACCGCCGCTGCGCCGCGCCGGACGACGCTCGCCCTGCTCGGGCTTCCTCGGTCGGCCGAACACGTAGATCAGCAGGAGCACGATCGCACCGAGGACGATGAGCGGGATGCCGACGGACGCGTTCCATTCCATGATGCTCGCCTTGTGTCGTTGAGGGGCGCCGCGGTCAGGCCGCGCCTGCGAGTTTAGCCGCTTCGGCGAGGTCGACCTGCACCAGTCGCGAAACGCCCGGTTCGCGCATGGTTACACCGCACAATTGCTTGGCCGCTTCCATCGTCGCCTTGTTGTGGGTGACGAAGATGAACTGCACCTGTTCGCTCATTTCCGAGACGAGCGAGGAGAAGCGGCCGACATTCGCTTCGTCGAGTGGAGCATCGACCTCGTCGAGCAGGCAGAACGGCGCCGGATTCAGGCGGAAGATCGAGAACACCATCGCCACCGCGGTCATCGCCTTCTCGCCGCCGGACAGCAGCGAGATCGAGCTGACGCGCTTGCCGGGCGGTCGAGCCATGATCGTCACGCCGGTCGAGAGCAGGTCGTCTCCGGTGAGCTCGAGGTGCGCGTGGCCGCCGCCGAACAGGCGGGGGAACAGCTCCTGCACGCCCGTGTTGACGCGGTCGAACGTCTCCTTGAAGCGCGAGCGCGTTTCCTTGTCGATCTTCTTGATCGCGCCTTCGAGCGTCTCCAGCGCGGTGCCGAGGTCGGTCAGCTGGGCGTCGAGGTAGGTCTTGCGCTGCGACTGTTCCTCGTATTCCTGGATCGCGGCGAGGTTGACCGGTTCGAGGCGGCGGATCTTCTGTTCGAGTTCGCCGAGGTCGCTCTGCCACTGGCTTGCATCGGCTTCGCCCGGCAGGGTCGCGATAAGCGCCTCGTATTCGAAGCCGGCCTCGGCGATTGCGGCGCTCAGCGATTGCGCGTGCAGGCGGTGCTCCTGCTCGCGCAGGCGCAGTTGCGAGACTTCCTCGCGCTGTTCCTGCAGGCCCTGCTCGAACCGGTGGCGTTCCTGTTCGAGGCGACGCAATTCGGCCTCCTGCTCCTGCTGTGCCTGACGCGCCTCGACCATCTGGCGATCCACCTGCAGGCGCTGGTTCAGGTAGGTCTGGCGTTCGCCCTCGAGGCCGGCCAGCGGATCGTTGCTCGAAAGCAGGCGCGAGGCGATCTCGCTGCGGCGCGTTTCGAATTGCGCGAGCTGGCCGTGCATGCGCTGCAGCGACTGCTCCAGTGCGGCGACCGCGGTCCGCCGCGACTCGGTCGACAACGCGACCTGGTGCGCGGCATCGCGTGCCTCGCGCGCGTTCATGCGCGCTTCCTCGCGCGCCTCGAGCAGCTTGCGGCGCTCGCCGTCGAGCGCGAGGCGATGCTGTTCGAGCTCGCTCATGTGGCTGATCGCGGTTTCGAGACGACCGCGCGCCTCGCGCGCCTGCTCGCGATCGGTTTCGAGCTTGGCGTGGACTTCCTCGAGTTCGGCCGCGACGCGGTTCAGGCGCTCATGCGCGCTGTCGATGCGGCCGCGCTGGCTCTGCAGCTGGCCGCCGACTTCGGCCAGGCGGCGATGCGCGGTGTACAGATCGCGCTGCGCATCCTCGCGCGCGCGATCCGCGTCGATGCGTTCGAGCTTGCCGCGGTCGAGCGCCTCGGCATGCGCATCGATCTCGGCTTCGAGCGCAGCGATGCGCTCGCCAAGCTCGCGGATCTCGCGTTCACGCGCAAGCACGCCGACCTGGGCTCCGGCGCCGCGCTGCACGCGCAGGAAACCGTGCCCGAACCATTCGCCGTCGGCGGTTACGATCGATTCGCCGGGCGCGATCTGTGCGGACTGCGCACGCGCTGCAGCGAGATCGCCGGCAACGCGGACGCGTGCGAGCATGGCACGCGCGGCCGCTGGTCCACGCACATGCGCGGCAAGCGTGCCGACATGCGCCTCGGAACCGTCCGCGGCACGCAGCAGCACGAGGTCGGCTTCGCCGAGCGAGCCGAGGTCATCGGCCAGCGCGGACGGATCGTCCACCAGCACCGCTTCGAGCCAGCCATCGAGCACGGATTCGACCGCGCGCTCCCAGCCGGCATCGACCTGCAGCGCCTCGCCGAGGCGGCGTGCGCCGCCGAGACCGAGCGTGTCGAGCCATGCCTTGGCTGCACCGCCCTCGCCGAGCGCGGCGTGCTGCAGCGTCTCGAGCGAGCCGAGGCGACCGCGCAGCTTCTCCAGCTCGCCGCGCTTTCCGCTCAGCATCGTCTGCGTTGTACGTTCGAGTTCGAGCGCGGCTTCGGCCGCGTGGCGGCGTTCTTCCAGCGACGTGGTGTGCATCTCGACCTGCTCGCGCAAGGTCGCGTGCTCGGCATCGAGCGCGCCGAGCGCCTTGCCAAGCTCGTCGATGTTCGCGGCGGCGCGTTCCGCTTCGAGCGTGGCGCGACGCTGGTCGGTGGCGAGCAGTTGCTTGTCGAGATAGTCGAGGCGGGTGCGCTCGATCTCGGCCGCCTGCCCCGCCTGCGAGGTCGACAGCGAGTGCTGGTCCCACTGCGCCTGCCAGTCCGACAGCTGCTGCTCGCTCGCGCGCAACGCTTCGGCGGCGGCTTCGTCGGCATCGCGCAGGGTCGCCAGTTGCGGTTCGGCGTCGGCGAGCAATGCGCCGAGTTCCTCGAAGCGCTGGCGGTCGCCGGCGATGTGCTCGGCCAGTTCGGCGTGCGCGCGCTCGGTTTCGTGGCGCGCGCGTTCCAGCTGCTCGGCCAGTTCCCTGCTGTGCTGGATCTGCTGCTCGACGCGCGCGATCTCGGCGCCGACCTTGTACACCTCGGCCTGCACGGCGTTCATGTGCTCGACCGCGGCGGCGTGTTTCTCGCGCCCGGTCTCGAGCGCGGCCTCGGTGTGGCGCTGTTCGGCAAGCTGCTGCTCGATCGCCAGTTCCGCCTTGCGCAGTGCGGCCGAGTGGCGGTCGAGATCGGCTTGCGCGCCGCGCAGGCCGAGCGCCTTGACCTCGGCTTCCTTCCTCTTCTGTTCTTCCTTGAGCCTCTGCCAGCGCTCGGCGGTTTTCGCCTGGCGATTGAGGTGTTCTAGCTGCTTGTCCACCTCGTCGCGCACGTCGCGTACGCGGTCGAGGTTTTCGCGCGTCGCCTTGATGCGGCTCTCGGTCTCCTTGCGGCGCTCCTTGTACTTGGAGATTCCGGCCGCTTCTTCGAGGTGATTGCGCAGCTGCTCGGGATCGGCCTCGACGATCTCCGAGATCATGCCCTGCTCGATGATCGAGTAGCTGCGCGGGCCGAGGCCGGTGCCGAGGAAGATGTCGGTGATGTCGCGGCGGCGGCAGCGCACGCCGTTGAGGAAGTACTGCGACTGGCCGTCGCGGCTGACCACGCGCTTGACGGAGATCTCGTTGTAGCTCGCGTATTCGCCGACGATGAGGCCATCGGAATTGTCGAACAGCAGCTCGACCATCGCGCTGCCGACCGGCTTGCGACCGCTGGAACCCGAAAAGATAACGTCGGTAAGCGCGTCGCCGCGCAACCGGCTCGCTGCGCTTTCGCCCATGACCCAGCGGATCGCGTCGATGATGTTCGACTTGCCGCAACCGTTCGGACCGACCACGCCGGTCATGTTGGTCGGGAAGTGCAGCGTGGTCGGGTCGACGAACGACTTGAATCCGGCCAGCTTGATCGTAGTCAGACGCATGCAGCGATTACCTCGGTGACGCGGTCGCGCCTGAGCGCGTGCGGATCTTCGTTCAGTGGAGTTCTTCGGGTGCGCGCGCGTCGATCGCGAGCGCATGGATGTCGGTCTGCATCAATTCGCCGAGCGCGGCATACACCGCGCGATGGCGCGCCAGCGGCAGCTGGCCGCGGAACGCGGTGCTGACGATGCGTACGCGGAAGTGGCCGCGGCCGTCGCGCGCACCGGCATGACCCGCGTGGCGATGGCTCTCGTCCTCGATTGCGAGCTCGCTCGGCGCGAGCGCGGCGACCAGGCGTTCGCGGATCTGTTCCACGCGCATGCTCAAGGCGCCACCCGGCGGAATGGTCGCACGCTGACGTCGGCGTACACGCCCGCGCCGATGTAGGGATCGGCGTCGGCCCATGCGCGCGCAGCGACGAGGTCGTCGAACTCGGCGATGATGAGGCTGCCGGTGAAGCCGGCCGAACCCGGGTCCTCGGCGTCGATCGCGGGGAACGGACCGGCCAGCATCAGCCGTCCTTCGTCGCGCAGGCGATTGAGTCGCTCGAGGTGCGCCGGACGCGCCGCCAGGCGGCGCTGCAACGAATCGGGGACGTCGGTGCCGACGATCGCGTACCACATCGGGAGTGCATCCTGCGGACAAACGTCTATGTTAGCCGAAGCGCCGGGTGGCTTCTCCCTGCCACCAGCCGCGGCGCACCCGTCCAATCGCGCACGCGGCGCGCTCCTGCGGGGCAACCGCAGGCATCCGGCCGCAAGCATTTGCGCAACGGCGCATTTCCCCGTACCCTAGGGGCGAATCGAGAGGCCGGAGTCCCGCGCGCGCCGTCGCGGAGATCTTTCCTGCCGGCACCTCCCGACCTTTGACAGGGTATCGCCGACCTCCGGGTTCCGTATGGATCCGGGCGTCCTTCGTTGCAGGCCGCCGCGCCATCGGAACTCCGAGCGCGCCACGCCGCACCGCCGTGATCGTTGCACGACCCGCCGCGCCGTGAGGCACCGGATGGCCGTGGAATCGGGATCATCGGATCCACATGAACCAGACCGCCGAACAGCCCAGCCCAGACATACCGGCCAGCACGTTTCCGCAGGTGCCGCAGCAGCAGGAGATCCCGCTCGCGCTCGTGCGCGGCCAACCCGTGCTCGAAATCCCGCTGGACCTGTATATCCCGCCGGATGCGCTCGAGGTCATCCTCGACGCATTCGAGGGGCCGCTCGACCTGCTGCTGTACCTGATCCGCCGGCAGAACCTCGACATCCTCGACATTCCGATCGCGGAGATCACGCGCCAGTACGTCGACTACATCGAGATGATGCACGAGATGAAACTGGAGCTCGCGGCCGAATACCTGGTCATGGCCGCGATCCTGGCCGAGATCAAGTCGCGCCTGCTGCTGCCGCGACCGCCGACCGAGGAAGGCATCGAAGGCGATCCGCGCGCGGAGCTGGTGCGCCGGCTGCAGGAGTACGAGCGCTTCAAGAAGGCGGCCGAGGACATCGAGGCGCTGCCGCGCCAGGAGCGCGATTTTGCGATCGCACACGTGGTCGTGGACGACCGCAACGTGGTCCGCCTGCCGCCGCCGGTCGAGTTGCGCGAACTGCTGCTGGCGCTCAAGGACGTGATGAAGCGGGCCGAGCTGTACGGCCACCATGCGATCCAGCGCGATGCACTCAATGTGCGCAGCCGCATGAGCGACGTGCTGAACACGCTCGGCGACGGCGAGTTCCATCGCTTCGAGAAACTGTTCGACGCCAGCGAAGGCACCCGCGGCGTGGTCGTGACCTTCCTCGCGATGCTGGAACTGGCCAAGGAACAATTGATCGAGATCGTGCAGGAGGGATCACTGGCGCCGATCTATGTCAAATCGCTCGCCGTCGCGGAATCCGGCCAGCGCGGCCGCGACACCGGTGAAAACGGCGATTCCGGCGACCAAGGCGATCTTCCACAAAATTGACTCGAGCGATCTTCCATGATCGCAACGACAAAAGCGGCTGTGCGTGGCCGCACTTTTGGACAGCTTCAGGCGATCTTCCTTGATCGCGAAAAACAAAAGCGGCCGTGCGTGGCCGCACTTTTGGACAGCTTCAGGCGATCTTCCTTGATCGCGAAATACAAAAGCAGCCGTGCATGGCCGCACTTTGGACAGCTTCAGGCGATCTTCCTTGATCGCGAAATACAAAAGCGGCCGTGCATGGCCGCACCTTGGACAGCTTCAGGCGATCTTCCTTGATCGCGAAAACAAAAGCGGCCATCCATGGCCGCACTCTTCAATAACAAATCACTGAAACAACCTTGATGGAAACATCCCAACTCAAGCGCATCCTCGAGGCCGCCCTGCTCGCGTCCGCGCATCCGCTTTCGCTGCCGCAGATTTCCGGGCTGTTCGACGAGTTCAGCATGCCCTCGCACGACGATCTGGCGAAGGCGCTCGAAGAGCTGCAGGCCGACAGCGCCGAGCGTGGCATCGAACTGGTCGAGGTCGCCTCCGGCTTCCGCTACCAGGTGCGCCAGGACGTGCACCCGTTCGTCTCGCGCCTGTGGACCGAGCGCCAGACGCGTTATTCGCGCGCGCTGCTCGAAACGCTTTCGCTGATCGCCTACCGCCAGCCGATCACGCGCGCGGAAATCGAACAGATCCGCGGCGTGGCGGTGTCGACCCACATCGTTCGCACCCTCGAGGAACGCGACTGGGTGCGCGTGGTCGGCTACCGCGATCTGCCCGGCAAGCCGGCGCTGTTCGGCACGACCAAGCAGTTCCTCGACTACTTCAGCTTGAAATCCCTCGACGAGCTGCCGCCACTGAGCGAGATCCACGATATCGAGGACCTCAATCCGCAGCTTGACCTCGACGACCCCCGCGGCGCGATCGCCGCGCGCCTGCCGGTCGACGAGGAGCCCGCTGAAACGGACGCCCGGCACGGCGAAGGCGACACCGACAAGACCGCGGTCGACCCCCGCGAATCCACATCCAGCGACGAGCCGCCGAGCGGCAGCGCACACGAAGACACCCCGGAATCCATCGCATGACCACCTCGTCCCGTTCCATCCTCAAGCTCAAACGCACGCCCGACGCGGCGGATGCACCAGCCGTCGAGGAGCGCCTGCACAAGGTACTCGCGAATGCCGGCCTTGGCTCGCGCCGCATGCTCGAAACGCGCATCGAGGCGGGTGAAGTGCAGCTCAACGGCGCCGTCGCGACCCTCGGCCAGAGCGTTCGCAGCGGCGACCGCGTCGAGATGGACGGCAAGCGTTTCGTCGTCATCGCCGACAACGCCGAACACGCGCAGGTACTGCTATACAACAAGCCCGACGGTGTGGTCGCGACGCGCGACGATCCCGAGGGCCGTGAGACCGTGTTCGAGCAGTTGCCGCAGATCAAGGGCGCTCGCTGGATCGCGGTCGGCCGCCTCGACATCAACACGACCGGCCTGCTGCTGCTGACCACCGATGGCGATCTCGCCAATACCCTGATGCATCCGCGCTCGGAGATCGAACGCGAGTACATCTGTCGCGTGCATGGGGAAGTGCCGGACGAAGTAATCGAGAAACTGCGCAACGGCATCGAACTCGAGGACGGCCCCGCGCACTTCGAGGAAATCGCGGTGATCAGCCGCGGCGCGAGCCATTCCTGGTTCCGCGTCGTGCTCCGCGAAGGGCGCAATCGCGAGGTGCGCCGCATGTGGGAATCGCAGGGCCTGATGGTCAGTCGCCTCAAGCGCATCCGCTACGGCAGCGTCGAGCTGCCGCGTGGCCTGTTGCGCGGACAGTCGACCGAACTGGATGCCTCCGAGGTCGCCAGCTTGCGCGAACGCGTCGGCGTGCGCACGCCGGAACCGCGCCTGACGCTGGCGCCGGTGATCGGCCAGCGCCGCGCGGTGCCGACCGAGTTCCGCCCGAATCCGAAGGCACAGCAAGCGTGGACCGGTACGCAGGGCGACGAAGCGCGCGAGTTCGCCGCGTTCGACCGCATCCGCGACGACGGCTGGCGCGGCGCGGCGGCGAAGCCACGCAAGGCGCGCGGCCCGGGTGGTCCCGGTGGCGCGCGTGGCCCGGGCGGCCGCAAGAATGGTCCGCCCCAGCAGCGTGCCGGACGCGGCGGCCCGGGTGGTCAAGCGCGCGGCCAGGGTCCGCGCCAAGGCCAGGGCCAGCGCGGTCCGCGCCAAGGGCAAGGGCAAGGTCACGGTCAAGCGCAGGGGCATTCCCGCGCCCACTACGCCGAACCGGGTCTCAGCCCGGCCGTGCTGAAAAGCTGGTTCCCCGATGCCGCAGGACAGCCAGGCAGCAAGCGGCGCGGCGCGCGCCCGGGCATGGAACAGCCGTATAACTCCGGTCAGTTCCAGCCGCACGGCAACAAGGACGACAACCGCGGCAACCGCGTGCACCCGCAGAATCCGCAGCCTTCGGGGCGTGGCCCGCGTCGCGACGGCAACCAACCGAATGCGAACCCGAATCGTCGCGGCGGCTCGCCCGGCAATTCGGTGCAGGAAGGCTCGCCCTACGGCAATCACGCACCGCGTCCGCAACACGCCAAGGGACCGCGCCCGAACGACGGACGCCGCCCACCGAACCGCGGTGGCTCACCCGGCAATTCCGTGCACGACACGCCGTCGGGCAACCGCGCGCCGGGTGGCCGCAACCGTGGACGTGGTCCGCGCCCGCGCTGATCCGACTACTGCATCCTGCGCAATGCGTGACGCGCTACACGGTTCGCTCCTGCAGGCATTCGGTCATCCATGCCGCAAAAAAAAACGGCGGGCCTCGGCCCGCCGTTTTCTTGTGGCGCTTGGCAATCTCGGATCAATCGAGCTTGAGCGCCTTCTTGTCGCCCGCGCGACGCTTCTGTTCCTTCGCGTCGAACTCGGCCTCGCAACTCCCACGCTTGACCATCTTGCAATCCAGATAGTCACTGATCTCGACCAGCGCCGCGCCGATCGCCTTGCCTGCCGGCGTATTCTGCTCATGCGCGAGGTTGCCGCCGAAGCCACCGCGGAACACGCCGACCGAGATGCCGCCGCCGGAGCTGCGACCTTCGATCGCGCGCGAGAAATCGACTTCGCCGGTGGTCGCATTGACCACGCGCACATCGACGCGGATGTACGCCTCGGACTTCTTGCCGCCGAGCGAAATGCCGCGGAAGCTGAGACCGCCGCCGGTGCTCGCGGTATTTTCCTCGTACGCGGTCACGGTGCCGAACACGAGGTAATCCGCGCCGGTGAGCTGGCCCATCTTGGCGCCGCTGCCCGAGCGCACGCGGCCGGAGGCAGCGAGGTTCTGCTCTTCCATGACCTTCTCGAGCTTGGAGCGCTCGACCACGCGGAAGTCACCGCTGCTGGAAAGCTCGTTGGACAGCATGCCGGCCAGCTCCCAGCCCACGCCACCACTCCACCAGCCTGCGCTGGACTCGTTCTTGAACTCGGCCACACCGATGGCCGGCTTGCCCTGCGCGAATGCGGCGCCGCTGGCGGCGATGCCGGCGATCGCCAGCAGGACTGCGGAAAACGACTTGTTCATTGACTCTCTCCAGTGGATTGGACCCCGACGCCCCCGTCCAGCAAGCCATCCCGGGAAAGACCCGGAACGACCGGTTTCCGCTGGCGGCCCGCCCGCGTCGCCGAAACGATTGATGACATTCTAGCAGGCGAATTTCGCAACGCCGCGGACCTGATCGCCGGGGCCGGGGGGAACTGCATCACGTCCGGACCGTGACTCCAGTAACGGGATTGGAGCCGGAAAAGTGACATCCCGGACGTTGCGTGACGGGGAGGAACACGCAGATCGGCCGGGATGTCACCCACAACGCGGGGATCAGAACGCCGGGCCGTCGAACCCGTTGGCGAAAATGCGGTCGGGATCGCCGAGCAGGCGCAACAGGGCGTAGTCGCGCGGAGCGACATTCGGGCGGGTCGAGTAGCCGCCGGCGAGGAGGTTGCCGGACACTTCCACCGCCAGCGCGAACGCCTCGTCTTCGCCCGCCGCGACCTGCACGACCTTGGAGCCCTGATCGCCAAACGCAGTGTCGACAGCGCCGTTCGGCAACCACCGGCCGACGAAGAAGTCCTTGTGCGCCGCACCCGTCGCGCGACTGGTCGCATGGCCGGCGGCGACGATCTTGCCGTTCCCCTGCAAGGCCAGCGCCGCGGGAATATCCTCGTCGGACACGCCGCTGAACTTGATCAACGAGCGCCCGTTGGTGCCGAAGGTGGTGTCGAGCGAGCCGTTCGCGGAAAAACGCATCAGGGTCATGCCGCGGTCGCCGCCCTCGCCCAGCGCGAGGATCTTGCCGTCGGCTGCCAACCGCGCCGATGCGAGGAACGACATGCCGGTCTGCACGCCGCCGGTGTTCGCAGCGGCGATGATCACCCGGCCATTGGTGCCGAACGTGGTGTCGACCGCACCGTTCGCCGTCAGGCGCGCGAGGAACGCACAATTGTTGCCGAAGGTATGCCCCCCGATGACGATGCGATCGTCGGCGCCGAGATTGCCCGCCTGGTCGAGTGCGATCGTGGTCAATACATCGGCGGCCGCGCCGACGAACGGATCGAGCACGACGATCCCGTCACCGCCGCCGAACGTGGCGTCGAGCACGCCGTCCGCGGTGAAGCGCGCGACCGCCACCTGTCCATAGTTGAAGCCGTCGTGGAACACCGGCGTGACCCCGGCGAGAACGATGCGGCCATCGCGTTGCAGCGCCATCGCATAGGCGTTGTCGTGGAAGTTCGCGCCGGCGATGTCGAGCCGGACAAAGCCCTTGCGCGTGTTGCCGATGTCGGGCTCGCCGAAGGACGTGTCACGCGAACCGTCGGCGCGCAGCTTGAGGATGCCGAAATCCGCATGCGACGAAGTCGACAGGCTGCCCGCAGCGAGAATGCTGTTGTCGGACAGCACGCGCAGCGCACGCACTTCGTCGGAGGCGCTGTCGATGTCGATGTGGACGAGGCCACCGGAGCCGAAGCCCGGATCGAGCGTGCCGTTCGGCAGGTAGCGTGCGATCGCCATGTTTTCGCTGCCGCCGCTGCCGGTGATGTTGGTCGCGGTGACCTTGCCCGCGGCCACGACACGGCCATCGCGCATGGGGGCCACGGCAAACACCTGCTCGTCGGTGCCGAAGAAGTCGTTGGTGAGGAATCCGCCCTGCCCGAAACTGCCGTCGACATCGCCCGGATGTGCGGCGAATGCCGGGCTCGTCGCGCTGGCGAGCAGGCTTGCTGTTGCAAGCGCCATGGCCTTAGTACACTTCATGCAAGTCGTTCTCCCAGTTCGTTTCCGGATGGCGCGCGACCGGCAGACCGGTCGATGCGTCGAGGCGTTCATCCATCCAGAACGAAGCCGCGGGGGATTTCCTATCATCGATGTTCGGATGCAACACAGGCGCGACGCATGAACGAGTCCCCGCGGGTCGACGAAGGGCACGAACAGGCCGCGGTAACGCGCCTGCTGCATGCGTGGAACGACGGCGACGCAGCTGCGGCCGAGCGCCTGACCGAACTGGTCTACACGCAGGTGCGCGCGATCGCCGGCAAGCACCTGCGCCAGTTCGGCGGGCGCATGACCCTGCAGCCGACCGAACTCGCGCACGAGCTGTTCTTGCGCCTGATGAATGCCGACGTCGCGTGGCAGGACCGGCGCCATTTCTACGGCGTGGTCAGCGTCGCGATGCGGCGCATCCTGGTCGACGCCATGCGCGCACGCGGCAGCGAGCGACGCGGCGGCGGCGGCATCCACGTGACGCTGTCCGCGGCCGACGAATCGCCTGACGAGAGCGCCGACGGCGACGCCTATGCGCTCGAGGAGGCACTCACGGCGCTGCGCGAAGTCGACGCGCGCAAATGCGAAGTGGTCGAGTTGAACTATCTGCTCGGCCTCAAGCGCGAGGAGATTGCCGAAGTGATCGGCGTGTCGGTGCCGACGATCGACCGCGAACTGCGCTTCGCGCGGGCATGGCTCAAGCAGAAGCTCGCCGCATGAGCGGCTCGCGCTGGGAACGCCTGCAGTTCCTGTTCGACGGCCTGCTCGAACGCGCACCGGCGGAACGCGAGTCGTGGCTGGCCGAGGTCGAACCCGATGTCGACCTTCGCGCGGAAGCGCTCGCACTGGTCGCGGTCGAACGCGATGGCGACGAAGGAATCACGCGCCAGCTGCGCGAGGCCGCCGTGCGCGCGAGCACCGCGCCACCTTCGAGCGGTCGCCAGCTTGGTCCATACCGTCTGACCGGCGAGATCGGCAGCGGCGGCATGGGCACGGTGTTCCTTGCCGAACGCGTCGACCAGAATTTCGACCAGCGCGTTGCGATCAAGCTGCTGCGCGGCCTGCCGACGCGCGAGTCGACCGAGCGCATGCGCCGCGAGCGGCAGATTCTCGCCGACCTCGGCCACCCGCACATCGCGCGCCTGCTCGATGGCGGCACCACCGTCGACGGCCAGCCCTATCTGGTGATGGAATACGTCGACGGCGTGCCACTCAACGAATACTGCCGCGCGCGCGACCTGCCGCTGCGCGAACGCCTGCAGCTGCTGCAGAAGATCTGCGGCGCGGTGCAGTACGCACACCAGCGCCTGATCATCCACCGCGACCTGAAGCCGGCGAACGTGCTGGTGCGCGCGGACGGCGAACCGGTACTGCTCGACTTCGGCATCGCCAAGCTGCTTGGCGAGACCGGCGGCACCGCACAGCAGACCGGCCTGCCCTGGTTCACGCCTGCATACGCGAGCCCGGAGCAGCGCAAGGGCGAGCCGGTCAGCACCGCGACCGACGTGCACGGTCTGGGCCTGCTGCTGTACGAGATGACCAGCGACGCCGTGCCGACGCGCGACGAGTCCGGGCGCCTGCCACCACCGAGCCGCGCCGCCCTGGAAGGCCCGCGCAAGCGCCGCCTGCCGCGCGAGATCGACCTGATCACGGCCAAGGCGACACACCCCGAACCCGAGCGCCGCTACGTATCCGCCTCGGCGCTCGCCGACGACCTGCAACGCTTCCTTCGAGGGCGGCCGATCCACGCCGCGCCGGACCGCCTGCACTATCGCATCGCAAAATTCATTGCGCGCCATCGCCTCGCCAGCGCGGCCGCAATCGCTGCCATCTTGCTCGCGGGATGGTTCACCTGGCGTCTCGCCGAAGAGCGCGATCGCGCCTTGCGCGCCGAGGCGCTGGCGCAACAACAGTCGGCGACCGCGAACAGCGTGGTCGAGTACCTCGTCGCGCTGTTCCGTTCGGCCTCTCCCGACGAAGCCGGCACGCGCCCGATTGCGCCGCGCGATCTCGTCGACCGCGGCCGCAAGGAGATCGACTCGCGCCTAGCCGATGCCCCACTGCAGCGGGCGCGCCTCCTCGGCGCGCTTGGCAAGATCTATCTGGAACTCGGCCTGCCGGGTGAAGCCGCCGACAGCCTCGCGGCCGCCGCCGAGCTGGAGCGCAACCACGGCACTCCGCGCCAACGAGCAGCCTATCTCGCCGACCAGGGATACGCGCTGAATCTCGCCGAACGTCCTGGCGCGGCGGAACCGGTGCTGCGCGATGGCATCGCCGCGCTCGGCACCGTGGCGCCGCAGGATCGCAAGCTCGCGGCCGAGATCCTTTCCACGCTCGGCCTCTCGCAGGCACGCAACGGCGACGCCAGTGCCGGCATCGCCACCGAGCGTCGCGCACTGGAGTACGCCGCCGCAGCCGAAGGCGAGCACAGCGTCACCTATGCACAATGCCTGTACGCGCTGGCCGAGACCGAAATGCGCAACAGCCGGCTCGACGCTGCCGAATCCGATGCAAGGCGCAGCATCGAGATCATGCGCAAGCAGCTGCCGGACGATGCGAGCGAAGTGATCGCCGCCAAAGGCTTCCTGACCGAGGTGTACGAGCAACAAGGCCGCTACGCGGACGGCGAGCGACTGCTTCGCGAAATGCTCGACACACGCCTGCGCACGCTCGAACCCGGCAGTGCATGGGCGATCACCGCGCGCAACAACCTTGCCCAGGCGATCCAGTTGCAGGGCCGCATCGTCGAGGCGACCGCACTACTGCAGCAGAACGTGGACCTGATGCGCGCGAACCGGCAGGAACAGACGCCGTCATATTTCATCGGCCTCAACAACCTCGCGAGCCTGCTCGAACAGGCGGGTGATTACGCCACGTCGCTGGCGATGTTCCGCGAGGTGTTCGACCGTGCGCTAAAGCACTCCGAGCTGGAGGATGATCCGCGCCTGCCAACCTATCGGCAGAACCTCGGTCGCAGCCTGATGCTGAACGGCAAGCTGGACGCGGCACGCGTTTTGCTCGAAGTGCCGATCGAAGGCAGCACCGAATCGATGGACATCAACATCGAGCGCGCCCGCCGCCTCGCACACCTGGCCGACTGGATGCGTCGCAGCCGTCGTTACGACGAAGCGATGGATTACCTCGAGCAGTCCTCCAGCGCATTCGCGGTGCTGTATCCACCGGCGCACGCGCGCCACGGCGCGATCGCACGCATCCGCGGCCTGATTCTGCGCGACCGCGGCCAGCTCGATGAAGCCGAAGCCGAACTGCGCCGCGCCGCGGAGATCCTGTCGAAGAGCGCCGGCAGCCAGGCGAATGCGACGATCGAAACCGAACTCCAGCTCGCCGACGTGCTGGCGACGCGTGGCAACCGCGAGGAAGCGAAGGCGTTGTACGACCGCCTCGCACCGCTGTTGCCGACGCGCTTCGTCGAAACGTCGGCGCTGCGGCGCCAGCACGCGGATCTTGGACGCCGGCTCGGCGTCGAGGCCGGAAGATAGATCCTGGCCACATGTCCGGCTCGTGTTGAGCGCAGCGGAACGCAGTTCCGCCAAGTCGCGAACCGCGAAAGTTCAGCGCTCGTCGCCCACGCTCTCAGGCCGGATCGACCAGATCCGCGTACTCGGGGTGACGCTTGATCCATGCCTCGACATAAGCGCACGCGGGCACCACGCGCCAGTGTTCGCGGCGCGCCGCATCGAACGCAGCCGTCGCCAGCGCACCGGCGATCCCGCGTCCACCGACCGCATCGGGCACGCCGGTGTGGGTGATCGTCATGACACCTTCGCGCAGGCTGTATTCGAGCACGCTCAGGACGCCATCGACGCTCGTCTGGAACCGGCTCGCAGCCGCGTTGTGCACTACATCCAGCATGACACTCCTCCGCGATGGGTGCGGCACGCGGTGCCGCCGATCAGGAAATACGTGGTTTTCAATCCTGGTTCCTGTTGGGTGAGTCCTCGCCGCGCCCGAGGATGATGCGCGCGTGGCGCTGATACGTGAAGTACGACCAGATCCACTCGGCCATCACGACAATGCGATTGCGGAAGCCGATCAGGAAAAAAACGTGCGCCCATAGCCAGAACAACCATGCCGGCGCGCCGGAGAAGCGCAGCTTGCCCAGGTCGACGACCGCGGCCATGCGCCCGATCGTTGCAAGGTTGCCGTAGTCGCGGTAACGGAATGGTGTGGTCACCCCGCCGGCGATGCGCGCGCGGATCCCGCGTGCGACGTGCGCGCCCATCTGCTTCGCCGCCGGCGCCACGCCCGGCACGGCTTTGCCGTCCAGGGTGATTGCCGCAAGATCGCCGATGACAAACACCTCCGGATGGCCGGCCAGCGAGAGATCGCATTCGACCTTGACGCGCCCTGCCCGGTCGCATTCCGCACCGAGCTGCGCGCCGAGCGGCGAGGCCGCTACGCCGGCGGCCCACAGCACGGTGCGCGCATCGATGCGTCGTTCGCCGAGATCGACGCCGTGCGCGTCGATCGCGGTGACGGCCTGTCCGGTATGCACGCTGACGCCGAGCCGTTCGAGCTGGCATCGCGCTCGCTCGGATAAAACCTCGGGCATCGAGGCGAGTACACGCGGTCCCGCCTCGACCAGATGGATGCGCGAGCGGCGCGGATCGCTGTGGCGGAACTCGCGTGGCAACGCGTGCCGCGCGATCTCGGCCAGCGTGCCGGCCAGTTCCACGCCGGTGGGACCACCGCCGATGATCACGAAACCAAGCCATTCGGCTTGCGCGACCGGATCCTCCTCACGCTCGGCCGCCTCGAACGCCTCCAGCATGCGACGACGAATGTGCAAGGCATCATCAAGGGTCTTCAGTCCCGGCGCGTGGCGCGCCCAGTCGTCGTGGCCGAAATACGCATGACGCGCCCCGGTCGCGAGGACCAGGTAGTCGTAGCCGAGCGTGCCATGGGCGAGCGTCACGCGGCGTGCGCCGACTTCGATCGACCGCGCTTCGTCCATGCGCACGGTGACATTGCGCTGTCCACGCAGAATGTGTCGCAGCGGCGCCGCGATGTCCGGGGAGGAAAGACCGGCCATCGCGACCTGGTACAGCAACGGCTGGAACAGATGGTGGTTGGTGCGATCGACCAGGGTCACGCGCACGGGCGCCGTGGCGAGCGCTCGTGTCGCCCACAATCCACCGAACCCGCCACCCAGGATCACGACATGAGGAAGATCCGGCATTGCGTTGTCTGCACGTTGCGGAGTTCGCGCATTTTGCCCGAACGTCGCGCCCCGGTCAGGTACCGCACTACACAATTCCCGCGGATCGCACCGCATGACATCATGACTTCGCCGCCGCAGCGGCCCGACGCGAACCCGACGATGCCTCCGACCCATTCCACGCCCGAGCCGTACTCGACCGCCGCCTGTCGCGATTCCCGCATCCGCGTCGGCATCGGCGGCTGGACCTACGCGCCATGGCGCAACAACTTCTATCCCGACAAGCTCGTGCAGCGGCGCGAGCTGGAGTATGCCAGCCGTCACGTCAACACGATCGAGGTCAACGGCACCTACTACGGCGCGCAGAAGCCGGCGACCTACGCGAAATGGCGCAGCGAAACGCCCGATGGCTTCGTGTTCTCGCTGAAGGCACCGCGCTACGCAACCGATCGACGCGTGCTCGCCGATGCCGGCGCGACGATCGACGCCTTCGTGCACGGCGGCATCGCCGAGCTCGGCGACCGCCTCGGCCCGATCAACTGGCAGTTCACCAAGGGCAAGCCGTTCGAGCACGACGACTTCGACGCATTTCTCGACCGGCTGCCGCGCGAACTCGACGGCATCGCGCTGCGCCATGTGCTCGAAGTTCGCGACCCGAGCTTCCTGTGCGCCGAATACCTCGCGCTGGCCCGCCGCCATCGCGTCGCGACCGTATTCACCGACTCGGAGGAATACCCCTCGTTCGCCGACGTCACCGGCGACTTCGTCTATGCGCGCCTGATGCGCACGCAGGCGAAGGTCGAAACCGGCTACGCTCCACCGGCGCTCGACGCCTGGGCGAAGCGCGCACGCGAGTGGGCTGCCGGCAACGAACCGGCCGACCTTCCGCGCATCGGCGCGCCGACGCCGTCCGGCAAGCCGCGCGACGTGTTCGTCTACTTCATCAGCGCCGCCAAGGAGCGCAATCCCGCGGCCGCGATGGCGTTGTTGTCGCGACTATGATTTGAGGCGGCCGGGACCGCGCGGAAACCGGTTCTGCCCCATCAGATCCGCTCCCAGGGGTGCATCGACATGCATCCGTCAAGCAGCGCGAGCAAATCCGTGTCCGTGCCGAATGCAACCGAGTCGATCGACGCCAACGGCACGGCGGTATGCGAGGTATTGGTGAAGAATGCTGCGCGAAAGCGTGCGGCCTCGGCAAGGTCGACTCGCCGCACCTGCATCGGCACGCCGCGGCGGCTCAGGCCTTGCTGCAGCAGTTGCATCGACACGCCCCGCAGCACCGGCGCATCCGGCCAGACGACCTCGGTTCCATCGAAGAACCCGACGTTCCAGATCGATCCTTCCGCGATCGCGAAGCTCGCGTCGAGGAACAGCGCATCGTCGTAGCCGGCCGCCTGTGCGAGACGCTTCTGATGAAACAGGCCGAACGTGCCGACGTGCTTGATGTGCGGCGCCTCGCGCTGGTAGCGCACGCTGCGAACGCGCAACGGTGAAGGAGTCACCGGGCGCGCCGGCCCCAGCGCGACGAGCACGTCCAGCGCCGCTGGTTCGAGCAGGCGATCGCGGTCGAGCGCGCGCGAGAAGACCGTCACGCGCAGCGAGGCCTGGCCATCGACACCGTCGAGCGCGTCGCGCATCCAGCCGCGTGTCGCGTCGATGTCGAGCGGGGAGGCGAACAGTTCCTGCGTCGCAGCCTGCAGTCGGCGCAGGTGCAGATCGAGGCCACGCACGGCGCCATCAAGCACCTGCATCGAGGTGAAATGACCGTAGTTGAGCAGCGCGAGTGTGCGCAGGTCATCGACGCCCGCAGGCCGGCCATTGAGTTGCACGCGTGGCGTCATCGGATGCCCTCCGGCTGCGCTACGATGCGCATCCCGTTCCGGCCCATTCTCCCAACTCGTGAATCCGCTGTCTCCCACCACCAAGGCGCAGTTGCAGATCCATTTCTGCGTCCTGCTATGGGGCTTCACCGCGATCCTCGGCAAGCTGATCACACTCGGCGCGCTCGCCCTGGTGTGGTGGCGCATGTTGATCGTGGTCGGCGCGATCGCCTTGCTGCCACGGGCATGGCGCGCGCTGCGTACGATGAACCCACGCCTGATCGCCTCATATGCGGGCATCGGCGTGCTCGTCGCGCTGCACTGGCTGACGTTCTACGGCTCGATCAAGCTCGCGAACGCCTCGGTCGGCGCGACCTGCATCGCGCTGGCGACTCCGTTCACTGCCCTGATCGAACCCAAGCTCGCGCGCCGCCGCTTTTCGATGCGCGAACTGCTGCTCGGCATCGCGGTACTGCCGGGTGTCGCGCTCGTGGTTGGCGGCGTGCCGGCGTCGATGCGCGCCGGCATCGCGGTCGGCACGGTTTCCGCACTGTTCGTGGCGCTGTTCGGCTCGCTCAACAAGCGCCTCGTCGATCACGCCGACCCGCTTGCCGTGACCGGGCTGGAACTCGGCGCCGGCCTGCTCGCGCTGACCGCGCTGACACCGTTGCTGCCGCATGTGTTCCCTGCCCTCGCCGGCGATCCGTTCGCGCTGCCGGACGAGCGCGACGCCTGGCTGCTGCTCGCGCTCGCGCTCGCCTGCACACTGCTGCCATTCACGCTGTCGCTGATTGCGCTGCGCCACATGAGCGCATTCGCGGCGCAGCTGGCGACCAACCTCGAACCGGTCTACGCGATCGTGCTGGCGGCGCTCATGCTCGGTGAACAGCATGAGCTGACCACCACGTTCTACTTCGGCGCGGCGATCATCGTCGGTGCGGTGTTCGTGCACCCGCTGCTGCATCGTCCGCAGCGGATCAGCCATGTCGAAGTGCTCGGCACGGCGGAAGCACGCAACGTCACGGAATGAACGCTACTCGCGACAGTCCGGTGTGTTTCGACGTCGCGGAACTTCGTTTTGCTGCGCGCAACACGATCAGTTGAGTGTCCACCATGCGGCGGGCTACGGGTCCGGCGAGCAGGGAATCAAGGAACGCAACAGCGCGCGCTGCAAGTCGCGGGTGTCCGGCGTGGCGCAGGCAAGCAGGGATCCAGGCTCCTCAATGACTCAGAACAGCGCTGCGACGACCAGCAGGAGTCCGACCAGCGCCACCCCCCAGACCAGCGAGCGCACGAACGGGATGCCGGCTGCATAGATCGGCAGGTACGCGACGCGTGCCCAGAAGTAGAGCTGTGCGCCGAGCGCAGAATGTTCGCTGCCGCGCTGCAGGATGGTCAGCATCAGGACCGCCGCAGCGAAGAACGCGAAGGTTTCGAGAAAATTGTTCGATGCACGTCCCACGCGTCCGGCAACCCCGGCCAAGGGCGCCATGACGGCGTCGCGCGGACCGGCGTTCCACATCAGTCCGCGCTGGCGCGTCGCGAACGTCGCCGCGATGAAGATATGCACCAGACCGAGCAGGATGGCCCAGGCCAGCATCTTGAGTTCAATCGACATGTTCGCATCTCCGTAGTGGGCTCGAGGCCGGGGCGACCTCCAGCCTACGCCAGCAGCAACGATCGCTCAAACCAGGCGCCGCAGGATCGATGCGTCAGCGGCGCGACCCGCGCGATGGCCGCACTTCCTCGAGCAGATTCACCAGCATCTGCTTCGCTCGCGGCGACAGCAGGCGGAAGCGTTCAAGCAGGATCTCCTCGGTCCCGTCCTGCGCGTAGACGTCGAGCTTGAGTGCGGGAATCGAATCCGGATGCGGACGACGCTGCCGTCGGTCACCGCGACCGGTGGCCAGCCATTCGAAGCTGAAGCCGGTCGCGGCCGCGATCTCCTGCAGACGCGGCGTGCCGGGGCTGGTGCCGTTGGGGTGTTCCCATTGCGCCGCGGCACTCGGCGTGACGCCGACGCGTTCGGCGAGTGCGCTCTGGGTCAGCCCCGCATCGCGCCGCGCAACGCGGATTCGCCCTGCCAGCTTGAGCCGGCTGTCAGATGCCGTTCTTGAGTTCTTCATGCAGCCCCGATGGATTCAAAGAGAACCTTTACACATCTTCGGCAACTCTAGCAGAGTGTTGAAACGTTCATTCCTGCACTTGCTCGAACAGGGGATTCCCCATCATGCCCGCGAAGCCGCGATCCAGCGCCTTCAACCCATTGAAACCGGCATCGAACGCAACCAGGGCGGATCAGCGCGCCAGATCGAACGCGGGGGTATCCCGCAACCAGGTGCGCAACGCCGCCTTGCCGAGCGGTGGACTGATGAAATATCCCTGGGCGAAATCGCAACCGAAGCGCCGCAGCAGATCAAGCACCTCGCGCGACTCCACGCCCTCGGCGACGATCCCGCGACCCAACTCGTGTCCGAGGTGGATGGTCGATCGCACGATCGCCGCGTCGTGTTCATTGCTGGCCAGTTCGCTGGTGAATGAACGATCGACCTTGAGCTCCGTGAACGGCAACTGCTTCAAGTGCATCAGCGACGAGTAGCCGGTGCCGAAGTCGTCGATCGACAGGCCTACGCCGATCTCGCGCAGGCGCTTGAAGATGCCCATTTCGAGCACCGCTTGCTCAAGCACGCCGCTCTCGGTGATCTCCACGGTCAATCGAGCTGGTTCGACATGCGCCTGCGCGAGCGTGCGAGCGATGAAATCGGGCAAGCTGCGGTCGCGCAGGTTGTGCGGCGACAGATTGACGGAAACACCGATGCCGAGGCCGGACTGCTTCCAGTCGCTGCAATCGCGGATCGCCGTGCGCAGCACCCAGCGCGCAATGCGGTCGATCAGATCGCTCGATGCGACGAGCGGGAGGAATTCATCGGGCAAAAGGCGACCACGTTCGGGGTGGTTCCAGCGGATGAGTGCCTCGACCCGCACGACCACCCCGCTGCGCAGATCGATCTCCGGCTGGTAGTCCAGCTCCAGATGGCGATCGTCGATGCTGTCGCGCAGTTCGTTCACGAGACGGATGCGTCCGGGTGAATGCTCGTCCTGCTGTGGACTGTAGACCATCGTTCCTGCGCGCGCCGCCTTCGCCGCATACATGGCCACGTCGGCGCGCCGCATGAGCGTGGCCGGATCGGTGCCGTGCGACGGACAGTGCGCGATGCCGATGCTTGCGGACACCACGAGCTTGTGACCATCGATCTCGAAGGCCTGCTCGAGCGCATCAAGCAGTTTTCTACCGGCTTCGGCGGCGGCCTCGGCACTGCCAGGATGGTCCAGCAACATCGCGAACTCGTCGCCACCGAGTCGCGCGATGATGTCCGGCGCAGGCAGGCGGTCGCGCAGACGCGTGCCGATCTTCGCCAGCAATGCGTCGCCCACATGATGGCCGAACGTGTCGTTGATCTCCTTGAATCCATCGAGATCGAGGAACAGCAGCGAGAATTGCATGCCGCGGCGACGCACGTTGAGGATCGCCTGCTCGATGCGGTCGTGCAGCAGGACGCGGTTGGGCAATCCGGTCAACGCATCGTGCAGCGCCTGGTGTCGCAACTGTTCCGAGACGCGTTCGAGATCGAGCGTGCGCGTCTGCACGCGCAGTTCCAGCTGTTCGTTGGCGGCACGCAGTTCCTCCTCGAGGCGCTTGCGCTGGAAGAACTCCGGCACGACGCCGGGGCGGCTCCCCGCCGCAGCGCCCGGCCGGACGCCATGACGTCGCGCATAGTCCTCGAGGTGCGCCTCGATGCGCGCCGGCGGCGCCATGATGAAGCGACAACACTCGCCACCCGCCGCGAGGCATTCGACTTCGGCAGCGACCAGTGGGATCCCGAAACTCTCCTCGCACCAGCCGGATGAGTAGCCGGAGTTCATGATGCAGACCGGCGCGTCGCTGCGCTTGTCCTTCGCCAGCCACGAATGCGATTCGAACGAGAACGGATGATCGTAGAGGAGGAAATAGTCCTCGTCGGGCGATGGACGCGACTCCGCGGAAATGTCGACGAAAGCCCAGCCGGAGAACGCGAAATGGATCGGTCCCGCGGAGAGGGTCGCGATCGGATCGCTGACCGCCATCTTCTGCTGGAAACTACGTGCGTCCGCCTTGCCGATCGCATGCGCAAGGTCGAACAACAGGTTGTTGGCAACGCTGCGCGCTTCGTCGGCGCCCTTGTCCTGGTAGAGCTTCATGACCATTTCGACGAACTCGACCGACAACGACGCGGCCCGCAACAGCACGTAGCGTTCGCCCGCAATCGAGATCGTGGCGGTATCGGGGTGTTCGATGCGGTCCGCAAAGTAGCGCGAGACATATTCCTGCGCGCGCAGGAACGGTTGCTCGAATTGCGCAGGCACCTTAACCGTGGTCAGGCGTTCGGGTGCGCCGTCACTGGCGACCTTGAGGCGTGCGAGCTCCCGTTCCAGCTCGGCGATGCGCGCCCGGCGTCGCGAGGGCGAAAGATCTTCCGCCGGGACGCTGTCGCTGGCCGACTGCGGTTCGGAACCTCGTGTCCCCATGCCCGGCTCGAACGATCTGATCCGGCAGGCAGTGTAGCAGGCGTGCGCACGCAACCACGGGCTGTCGCAGACCGGGGTCGCGTGCCCCTACGGATGTTCAGCGGTAGGCCCCGCTCAACGGGGCCGGGATGCCGCGCATCGACGCAGGTCGCCATTCCTGGATCTTGTCGAACGCAAGCGGCAACCCGTAACGATCGACGAAGTCGTCGCCGCGATAGATTGCGTCCTGCCACTCCCCTGCGCGCAGCTTCACCTGCACCTTCTGGCCATTTTCCGGCAATCGGCTGTTCATGGCGTTCCTCCCTGCGTCGATTGATTCGAAATCAACCGTAGTCCGCGCAAGGTGACCATTGCCTGAAGCGAGGATCCGCCGTTACTTGGGCGTTGGGAAAACCGTTGCGTTCAGGCGAACGGATCGCGCAGGACGATGTTCGCGTCTCGGTCCGGACCCGTGCTGACGATCGCGAGTGGGCAGCCTGCGAGTTCCTCCAGCGCGCGCAGATAGGCGCGTGCGGCAGGCGGCAGCCTGTCCCATTCGGTGATGCCGTGGGTCGATTCCTGCCAACCGGGGAATTCGAGATAGACCGGCGTGCATTCCTCCCAGCCGGCGGCGTCGAGCGGCGCGTATTCGGTGCGCTTGCCACGGTACTCGTACGCGATGCAGATCTTCAGCTTGTCCATGCCGTCGAGGATGTCGAGCTTGGTGATGCATAGGCCGGTGATGCCGTTGATCGCGACCGCGCGCTTGAGCGCGACGATGTCCATCCAGCCACAACGACGCGGACGGCCGGTAGAGGCACCGTATTCCTGACCGCGATCGCGGATGCCCTGGCCGATCGCGTCGTCGAGTTCGGTCGGGAACGGACCGCCGCCGACGCGCGTCGCGTAGGCCTTGGCGATGCCGAGCACGTAGTCGATGTAGTCGGCGCCGACGCCGGTTCCGGCGAGCGCCCCGCCGACCGTCGTGTTCGACGAGGTCACATACGGATAGGTGCCGTGGTCGATGTCGAGCAGCGCACCCTGCGCGCCTTCGAACAGCACCTTGCGACCCTGCTTGCGCAGGTCGTGCAGGATCCCGGCGACATCGGACTTCATCGGCTCGACGTACTCGCCGAACGCGAGCGCTTCGTCGAGCGTCTTCTGGAAATCGACCGCCTCGACGCCGAGGAACTTCGTCAGCACGAAGTTGTGGTAATCGAGCGCCGTGCGCAGCAACTCGGCGAGCTGCTTCGGATAATGCAGGTCGGCAACCCGGATGCCGCGGCGCGCGACCTTGTCCTCGTAGGCGGGGCCGATGCCGCGGCCGGTGGTGCCGATCGCCTTGCCGCCGGCCGCCTTCTCGCGCGCCTGGTCGAGCGCTATGTGGTACGGCATGATCAGCGGAGTCGCCGGGCTGATCTTCAGGCGCGAACGCACCTCCACGCCGCTCGCTTCCAGCTCGGCGATCTCCTTCTGCAGCGCGGCCGGCGACAACACCACGCCGTTGCCGATCAGGCACAGCGCGTCGTCGCGCAGGATGCCGGAGGGGATCAGGTGCAGCACGGTCTTCTTGCCCTTGATGACGAGCGTGTGGCCGGCGTTGTGGCCGCCCTGGAAGCGCACGACCGCGCCGATGTCCTGCGTCAGCAGGTCGACGATCTTGCCCTTGCCTTCATCGCCCCACTGGGCCCCGAGGATGACTACCGACTTGCCCATGATGTTCTCGCTTCGGTCCGTACCGCGACTGGTTTCGTCGCAAGGACGCGGATTGTAGTGCCAGTCGCCCAAGATCACACCCGCGGCAGGCGCGAATCCGTCAGCGGAGAATCCTCAGCAGGATCAGCCCCGCGAGCACCATGCCGCCGCCGATCATTCGCAGGGCGCGCGTCTCGATCCGCTGCATCTGCTCGGCCATACGCTTCCAGGCGTGCGGCGAGGCGAACAGGAACAGGCCTTCGAGCACCAGCACCAGGCACAGGGCAGCGGCGAGGTCGCTGCCCACGCGTTTACTTGCTGTCCTGCAGGTAGTGCAGGAATTCCGATTTCGGGTCGAGCACGAGCGTGCCGTTCGAGGTCGAGAACGCCTCGCGGTACGCTTCCAGGCTTCGGTAGAACGCGTAGAACTCGCCGTCGCGACCGTACGCGGACGCGTAGATCTGCGAGGCGGCGGCATCGCCCTCGCCGCGCGTCTTCTGCGCGTCGCGATACGCCTCCGCCTTGATCACCTGCACCTGGCGGTCGGCATCGGCCTTGATCGTGCGCGCCTGCTCCTCGCCCTCCGCACGCAGTTTGCTCGCGACCTTCTTGCGTTCCGACTTCATGCGGTCGTAGACGGAACCGATCACGGTGCCGTCCTCGGGCAGGTCGATGCGCTTGATACGCAGGTCGATCACATCGATGCCGAGGCCCTGCGTCTTGGCATTCGCATCCGAGACCAGATGCTGGGTCACGTCCGCGCGGCCGCCGGAGACGAGTTCCTGCAACGTGCGTGAATTGATCGCGGTGCGCAGGCCTTCCTTGACGATCGGCACGACCAGCGTTTGCGCGTTGCTCTCGTTGCCGGCGGCGGCGACGAAGAACTTGCTCGCGTCGGTGATGCGCCACTTCACGAAGAAGTCGATGTTGACGTCCTTCTTCTCCGAAGTCAGGTAGCGCTCGGGCGCGGAGTCCAGCGTCAGCACGCGCTTGTCGAAACGCTGTACCTGCTGCACCAGCGGAATGCGGAAGTGCAGGCCTGGCTTGAAGTCGGTACGCACGATACGGCCGAATTGCAGCAGGATCGCGGTCTGCCCCTCGCGCACGACGAACATGGAATTCGCCGCGACGAGTACCGCGAGCAGCAGGGCTATGAGGGTACCGGCGCGCATCAGCGGACTCCCTTGCCCGAATCGGGCGTGATCACGGTCGCGACCGGCACGCGCGCGTCCGTCGAGCCAGGCAGATTGAGGATGTTCTTGCCCGACGACAGGTCGATCACCTTGGGCGTATTCGCGACGACCTGCTCCATGGTTTCCAGGTACAGGCGCTTGCGTGTCACGTCGGGCGCGGCGCGGTATTGCTGTTCGACCAGGTTGAAGCGTTGCGCATCGCCCTCGGCGCGCGCAATGCGCTCGGCCTTGAAGCCTTCCGCCTCGGCGCGCGTTCCGGCCGCATCGCCACGCGCCTCCGGCACGACCTGGCTCGCGTAGGCCTTCGCCTCTTCCTCGAGCCGGGACTTGTCCTGCAACGCACTGTTGGCCGCATCGAACGCGTCCTTGACCTCCTGCGGCGGACGCACGTTCTGGAAATTCATCTCGCTGATCACGAGGCCGGCCTTGTACTGGTCGAGCGTCGCCTGCAGCAGCTGCTTGGCCTGCACCATCAATTCGGTGCGCTGGCCGGACAGGATCGTGTCCATGTCGCTGCTGCCGATCACGGTGCGCACGGCGCTCTCCGCGGCCTGTCCGAGCGTGACATCGGGATCGCGCAGTCCGAACAGATACAACTGCGCATCGGCGATCTTGTACTGCACGTTGAAGTCGACCTGCACGATGTTCTCGTCCTTGGTCAGCATGCGCACCTGGTCGTTTGTCTGCAGCGTCTTGCCAATGCCTACCGGCACGACCGTCTCGATCGGGCGCGGAAACTTCAGGTTGATGCCGGGCGTCATCAGCCGCGAGAACTGGCCGAAGCGCAGCACGACACCGGTGTCGCTCGCATTCACGCGCACGACGCTGTCCCACGCGCACCAGGCGATTGCTGCACCGATCAACGCGACCACGAAGCCGCCATTGCCGCCACCGAACAGGCGTTTCAGCAGGTCGCGCGCACGCGCCAGAAGCGCGTCGAAATCGGGCGACGGACCGCCGCTGCCGCCACTGTTGTCGCGCCAGGGGTCGCGTTGCTTGTTGCCGCTGCCCGGTTCATTCCATGCCATTGCTCACCTCGTTGCGGAACGCGAATGCGCGGTTGGCCTCGATGACCACGCCTTCGATGAAGGTTGGGGTGGGGAGATGCCATCCAGACGGCGATCGAAAACGATCGCCCGCGTCACGCCGCGGACGTCGAAGGATTGTAGGTAGGGGCTTGGGCGGCGGCAAGCAAGTGCGTGCGCAGCCATTCGCCATCGCCACCCGGCAGGCCGAACAGCGGCTCGACCAGCGCAAGCGGCGCGTCGATGCGTATATGCCACCCGTGTTCGTCGGCATGCTCACCGGCGACCAAGCCTTGCGCATGCAGGCGCGCTCGCAGGCGCCCGGCATCGGCAGGGAGCAGCAATTCGGCGCGCACGCGTTCGCTGCCGAGTCGGCCGCCGATCGCATGCAGCAGGCCGTCGATGCCGGCACCACTGATCGCCGACACCCACGCCCGTGGCAATTCGCCGCCATCGAGGTAGTCGACCCGCGAGGCCGGCACGGCCCGCGATGGCGGCGCGACACCGTTGACCAGCGCTTGCCGATCCCGCTCCTGATCCTCATCGACGGGAAGGTCGGCGTTCAACAAATCGACCTTGTTGTACACCAGCACCTGCGGCAATTCGTCGGCACCGATTTCCCTCAGCACCTGCTCGACATCTAGGATGCGCTCGTCGCGCTCCGGGTCGGATGCATCGACGACATGCAGCAACAAGTCGGCGTCGCGCGCTTCGGCGAGCGTCGAGCGGAATGCGGCGACGAGGTCGTGCGGCAGGTCGCGGATGAAGCCGACGGTGTCGGCGAGCACGACCGGGCCGCAGTCGAGCCCGTCGAGGCGGCGCATGGTCGGATCGAGCGTTGCGAACAGTTGGTCCGCCGCGTATACCGTAGCGCCGGTCAAGGCATTGAACAGGGTCGACTTGCCGGCATTCGTGTAGCCGACGAGCGCGACCACCGGCAATTCGTTGCGCTGGCGCGAGCGGCGGGCAGTGGCGCGCTGCGTCTCGACCTTCTCCATGCGCTTCTGCAATTGCTTGACGCGATCGGCGAGCAGGCGCCGATCCAGCTCGAGCTGAGTCTCGCCGGGTCCGCGAAGGCCGATGGCGCCGCCGCGCTGGCGCTCCAGATGGGTCCACCCGCGCACCAGGCGCGTCGACATGTGCTTGAGCTGCGCCAGCTCGACCTGCAGCTTGCCTTCGTGCGAGCGGGCGCGCTGGGCGAAGATGTCGAGGATCAGGCCGGTGCGGTCAACCACACGGCACTCGGTCAGCTTCTCGAGGTTGCGCTCCTGCACCGGGCTTAGCGCATGGTTTACGAGGATGAGGTCGGCATCGAGCGCGGCGCGATGCTCGCGCAGTTCCTCCGCCTTGCCGGTGCCGACGAAGTAGCGGGGGTTGGGACGCTCGACGCGCGCCGTCAGGGTGCCGACGACGCTCGCGCCGGCCGAACGCGCCAGTTCGGAGAATTCATCGAGCGCAAGGGGATCGGCACGGCCCGGCGCCTGCGGTTGCAGCAGGAGCGCGCGCTCGCCTTTTCTGGATCGCTCAAACAGAGGATGTCACCTGCACTGGCGGACCACACTGAATGCGGCCGGCAGGCCGCATCTTCAAGGTCCGCGTGGCGCTCAGGACTCGCCACCTTCCTCGTGCGGCTCCGGCGCCGGCGCCGCCACACCGCCGTGCACGACGCCGTCCGGCCCGCTTACACGCACGTTGCGCGAAGGAACGACGGTGGAGATCGCGTGCTTGTAGACCATCTGGCTCACGGTGTTGCGCAACAGGACCACGAACTGGTCGAACGACTCGACCGTGCCCTGCAGCTTGATGCCATTCACCAGATAGATCGAAACCGGGATGCGCTCGCGTCGCAACGCATTGAGAAACGGATCCTGCAACGACTGCCCCTTGGACATGGTCTTGTTCTCCAGTAGCGAGGTCCCGAATCGGCAAAAGCCGTGCGATGCGCAAGTCAGCCGCGCCCGCCCCCGATTCAATCCGTATTCAGTTTCGACAATCTTAACGAGTAGTCAAGACAAAAGAAAACGACGCGGTGCACATTACCGCGACGGATGTGCGCCAATTCCGGCCAGATGCAGAGCTTCGAGCGCAATTTCGGCCAAACCGTCGCGATCGGGATCGAACCACCGCGCATCCAGTTCGCTGCGCAGCCACGTAATTTGACGTTTCGCGAGTTGGCGCGTGGCGAATATCGCACGATCGCGGAAGGTCGCGGCATCCTGCTCACCGGCCAGCAGCGGCCACGCCTGGCGATAGCCGACCGCGCGCATGGCCGGCAGGTCGGCCTGCCACGCCGGCAATGCGCGCAGGCGACGCGCCTCGTCGAGGAATCCGTCGGCAAGCATCTGGTCGAAGCGGCGCGCGATGCGCTCGTGCAGCGGCGCGCGGTCGACTGGCACCAGCGCGAATTTCAGCAATCGCCACGGAACGCGGTCGCCGGGGCCGGACTGCAACTCGGAAAGCGGCTTGCCACTGAGCTCGATCACCTCGAGCGCGCGCTGGATGCGCTGCGCGTCGCGAGGCCGGATGCGCTGCGCCGCGAGCGGATCGAGCTGCTGCAATCGCGCGTGCATGCGCGCCCAGCCGATCGCCGTGGCTTCGTCGGCAAGGCGGCGACGCAGCTCCGGATCGGCGTCCGGCAAGGCCGATAGGCCTTGCTCGAGCGCCCGGAAATACAGGCCGGTGCCGCCGACCAGCAGCGGCACCCGTCCAGCGCGCTGGATTTCGTCCATCGCGAGCAACGCATCGCGGCGGAAATCGGCGGCGGAATATGCCTCATGCGGCTCGCGGATATCGACCAGTCGGTGCGGATGGCGTGCCAGCGTCGCGCGATCGGGCTTGGCGGCGCCGATGTCGAGTCCGCGGTATACCAGCGCGGAATCGACGCTCACGAGGTCCAGCGGAAACCGCTCCGCCAGCGCGCACGCGAGCGCGGTCTTGCCGCTCGCGGTCGGTCCCATCAGGAAAATCGCCGCTGGTCGATTGTCGACGCGGTTCATCAGCTGCCGCGCGAATGTCGGGGCGCGTATACGCAGCGGGCGGGCCTCACGGCACTGCCGACGACTCCGTCGTCGGAGCCACGGGCGCCGGCGTGTGCATATGGCGCCGCGGCAACAGCGAAACGTCGAGCAGGTTCTCGATTCGCATGAAGACTTCCGCGCGCGAAAAGGGCTTCTTCATGAAATCGTCCGCCCCGATGCGTTGCGCATAGAACTGTTCGGTCGCCTGCTCGTTGCCGCTCATCATGATGATCGGGATCTCGCGCGTCAGCGGTTGCCGGCGCAACTGGCGCAGGGCCGCGAAGCCGCTCATTCCGGGCAACACGATGTCGAGGAAAACCAGGTCGGGGCGTTCGCTCATCGCGACCTCGATGCCCTTCTCGGCGTCGAACGCCTCCAGCACCACGTAGCCGTTCTGCCGCAGCATGCGCCCGAGCAGCGAGACCACCGTCGTCGAATCGTCCACCACCAGCACGCGCATGCCGCCGCGCGCGTTCAATCTCGCGCCGGAACGGCGCTGAGGCGGCGGGCGCGACGCACTGCCACCCCCCGCGAACAACCGCTTGAAGAAATCCAGAATAGCCATCGACCCCCCGTCGATTCCCTCCAATGCCACTTGCACGGCATATGCCAATAGTGTCTGCGCAATGGAGCGACGGCACAAGCCGACCCGTTCTCAATCCCGCGAGGAGTGCCCGGCGATCCGCCCGCCCGCAGCTTCCGCGCGGCCATTCGCTCGGTACGCCCGCCTGCTTGCCGGCTCGCCGTATACTTCAGGGCTACGCGCCAGCCGGCGCCGCCAACGGTCATGTCCCATGTCGCAAGCGACGATGAAGGCTCTGGTCAAGCGCGAGGCCGCGCCGGGAATCTGGATGGAACAGGTCCCGGTTCCGGAGATCGGACCGAACGAGGTGCTGATCAAGCTGGAAAAGACCGCGATCTGCGGCACCGACCTGCACATCTACAAATGGGACGAGTGGTCGCAGCGCACGATCAAGCCGGGGCTGGTGATCGGCCACGAATTCGTCGGACGCATCGTCGACATGGGTCCGGGCGTGCGCGGGTACACCCTCGGCCAGCGGGTCTCGGCCGAAGGCCACCTCGTGTGCGGTGTGTGTCGCAACTGTCGCGCCGGCAAGCAGCACCTGTGCCCTAACACGGTCGGCATCGGCGTCAACCGCAATGGTGCATTCGCCGAGTTCGTGGCGATGCCGTCATCCAACCTGTGGCCGATCCCCGACCAGATCCCAAGCGAACTGGCCGCATTCTTCGACCCGTACGGCAACGCCGCGCACTGCGCGCTCGAGTTCGACGTGATCGGCGAGGACGTGCTGATCACCGGAGCCGGTCCGATCGGCATCATCGCCGCCGGCATCTGCAAGCACGTCGGGGCGCGCAACGTCGTCGTGACCGACGTCAACGACTACCGCCTCAAGCTTGCCGCCGACATGGGCGCGACGCGCGTGGTCAATGTTGCCAAGCAGTCGCTCAAGGAAGTCGTCAAGGACCTGCACATGGAGGGCTTCGACGTTGCCCTCGAGATGAGCGGCAACCCACGCGCGTTCAACGACATGCTCGACTGCATGTACCACGGCGGCAAGGTCGCCCTGCTCGGCATCCTGCCGAATGGCGCCGGCATCGACTGGGACAAGGTCATCTTCAAGGGCCTGACCCTGCACGGCATCTACGGCCGGCGCATGTACGAGACCTGGTACAAGATGACGCAGATGGTGCTGAGCGGTTTCCCGCTGCAGAAGGTGCTGACCCACCAGATCCACATCGACGACTTCCAGAAGGGTTTCGACCTGATGGACGCGGGCAACTGTGGCAAGGTCGTGTGTTCGTGGAACTGATGCGCACCTGACACTGCCGAAATGCCCTTCCGCCGCATCCGCGATCTGATCGAGGCCGCCCTCGCCGAGCTGCCGCAGACTCCGCTGCTCGCCGCGTTCAGCGGCGGGCTCGATTCGGCCGTCCTGCTGCATGCGCTGGCGCAGTCGGAAAGCGTGCGCGCGCGCGGCCTGCGCGCCGTGCATGTCGACCATGGCCTGCATGAGGAAAGCGAGCTGTGGGCGCGCAAATGCCGCGACTTCACCAACGCCATCGGGGTCGAGCTGATCGTCCGCGCGGTCGACGTCGTGCGCGGTCCCGGCCTCGGCCTCGAAGCCAGCGCGCGGCGCGCGCGTTACGCCGCGATCGAAACGCTGCTGGCGCCCGGCGAGATCGTCGCGCTGGCCCACCATCGCGACGACCAGGCCGAGACCGTGCTGTTGAAGCTGTTGCGCGGCGCCGGTCCCGAAGGCATCGGCGCGATGCGGCCGCTGCGTCGCCTCGGGCGTGGGTTCGCCTGGCGCCCGCTGCTGTTGTTGCCGCGCGCGGCGCTGCGCGAGTACGCGGAATACCATCAGCTCGGCTGGATCGCCGATCCGAGTAACGCCGACCAGACCATCGACCGCAACTACCTGCGCATGCAGGTGATGCCGCGCATCAGCGCGCGCTGGCCGGAGGCGGAGAGCAGCATCGCGCAAAGCGCGGCATGGGCGCGCGCTGCCGCGGAATTCATTGACGCAGAGGCCGACCGTGCGCTTGCGCGCATCCAGGGTCTCGACCCTTCGACCCTGCACTTCCGCGAATGGCTGGCGCTGCCGACCGCGCTGCGCGATCCGGTGTTGCGACGCTGGTTGCGCGCGCTCGAACTGCCGGAGCCAACCCACTTCCAGGCTGCCGAACTCGTGCGTCAACTCGGTGAAGCCGGCGAGGATCGCCAACCTTGCGTGCGCTGGCCCGGCACCGAGGTTCGGCGCTATCGCGACCTGCTGCACGCGCTGGCGCCGCTGCAATTCCCGCCGCTCGACTGGGTCGCGCCCTTCGACGGTCAGCCACTGTCGCTGCCGCTCGACGTGGGCGCCTTGCATCTGCAGGGCGCGGACGGATCCGTGCGTTTGCCGGCGCCACTGCAAGTGCGTTTCCGTCGCGGCGGTGAAAGCCTGCGGCTTTCGAGCGGCGGGCGCACGCGCGAACTGCGCGACCTGTTCCAGGAAGCGGGCATTCCGCCGTGGAAGCGCGGTCGCATGCCGCTGCTGTTCGATGCCAACGACAGGCTGGTTGCAGTCGCCGACGTCTGGCTGAGCGAGGCCGGTGCGGAACTGCTCGCGCCACTCGACGCACGCATCGTCTGGACCACGGCCGACAAGGGCGCGCGACCCGGCGGGGGCCATCTGGCGATTGATCTTGCCGATGTGCTGAGCTAGCGTTCGTGCCCATGCCGAAAGTTTCCGCGCAAGATTCCCCCGCCGCCGCCTCGCAAGTCGCCGATTTCGAGAAATCCCTCGACGAACTCGAACAGCTTGTCGGGCGGATGGAGCATGGCGAGCTCAGCCTCGACGAGTCGCTGCAGTCGTTCGAGCGCGGCATCGCGCTGTACCGCAATTGTCAGGGCGCGCTCGACCAGGCCAAGCTGCGCGTGAGCCAGCTGCTTGACCCGGCGTCAGCGGACAGCACGCAACCTTTCGATCCCGACGTGCCGTAGCCTTTGCGATCCTCCCTGATCGCCCACTTCGACCAGGACCGCGTTGCCTTGGGCGCCATCGCGACCAGGGAATCCAGAGCGGTGGCCGCACTTTTCATCAAGCGCGAGCAGAGTCCCGCATCCGTTCGCGTTGGGCGCAGCGAGCGGCAGCGAACGAAATCGAAACGCCGGCGAACCCTTCGACTCCGGCCCCGGGGCCCTGCGCTCAGGGCGAAACGGAACCAGATCATCAAGAGCATCCCTTCCTGAGTGAACGACCTGACCCCTGAACTCCTGGCGCTGTCGGCGCGAGCGGACGAAGCGCTCGCGCGCGCGCTCCCCGATGAGTCGCAACCGCCGGTCGAACTGCATCGTGCGATGCGTTATGCGGTGCTCGGTGGCGGCAAGCGCCTGCGCCCGTTGCTGGTGTATGCGACCGGGCATGCATTCGGCGCACCGCTCGGGCGGCTCGATTCCTCAGCCGCCGCGGTCGAGATCATCCATGCGTACTCGCTCGTGCATGATGACCTGCCTGCGATGGATGATGACAACATCCGGCGCGGCCGGCCGACCTGCCACATCGTGTTCGGCGAAGCGATGGCGATCCTCGCCGGCGATGCGCTGCAAGCCCTCGCGTTTGAAGTGCTCGCAAACGACTTCATGCTGGCGGCGGAGCCGGCCAGCCACCTCGTGATGCTGCGAACGCTCGCCGGCGCGTGCGGCTCGCACGGCATGGCCGGCGGCCAGGCGTTCGACCTCGCCGCGGTCGGCAAAGTGCTTTCCGCCAGCGAACTCGAACGCATGCACGTGCACAAGACCGGCGCGCTGATCCGCGCCTCGGTGCACCTTGGCGCGCTGGCGGCCGGTTGCAATGACGCACGGACTCTCGCCGCGCTCGAGACCTACGGCCATTCAATAGGACTCGCGTTCCAGATCCGCGACGACCTGCTCGACATTGAAGCCGATACGACCCAGCTCGGCAAAACCGCCGGCAAGGACGTCGCGGCCAACAAGCCGACCTATCCGGCCATCCTCGGCATCGAAGCCTCGCGCGCGGAACTGACGCGGCTGACCATGACGGCACTCGACGCCATCGAACCGCTCGCGAATGCGACGGCGCTGCGCGACCTCGCCCGCTTCGTCGCCGAGCGCGCGAGCTGAGTCCGGCACTCGAAGGCGCGCCGGCCTCGCGCGGCCGGCGGCGCGGGATTACCTGCCTATTTCACCAGGCGCAGGGTGAACGGATAGCGATAGGCGATGCCCTCGTTCGCCTTGATCGCGGCGATGATCGTCAGGACGAACCAGGCGACGCACAGAACCGCGCCGATCGGCCATGCGATCAGCAGGCCAATGCCGAATGTGACGATCGAGAACAGCACCAGCGCCGTGAATGCGATCGCGAGCGTGATGTTGAAGTTCAGTGCTTCCTTGGCCTGATCGGCCGCGAACGGCATCGTGTCGCGCTTGACCAGCCACACGATCAACGGGCCGGCGATGCAGCCGATCCCGGTGATGAACGCGCTGAACGCGGAAAGATGACCGATCAGCGCCCAGGTCCGCTCGTCGCTGGACTGGGTCGCGGGCAGCGGCGCCTGCGGTTCGACGTTCGGAGTCGTGGTGTCGTTGTCGCTCATGCGATGTCTCCGTGGAGTGGCGGATACGATATTGCGTCGGGCGGCGGGGAGCACAATAGCGCGGAAGTCACGGCTTCGCCGGCAGATGCCCGGCTCCGTCGCCGGCCGACACCGGCGCCGCACAGGCACGCGGCTGCCACCGCGGACCGCTATAGAGGCGGATACCGGCGCCGATGGGCACGTCGTCGAGCGAGACGGTCGTCTTTTCGCGAACGACGTTGAGCTTCGCACTCGCCTTCTTCGCATCGACGCGATCGACGATCGCGCGAAGCCATACGTGCGGTGAGGTCGCGCCGAGATCGTCGAGAAACATGCCCTCGAACAACCCGGCATCGCTGCCGGCATCGATGTCGATGCGGTAATGGTGCAGGTTCGCGTCTTCCGGAGAGTACTTCGTCGCCGCCGCGACGTCCGGCCGGGCCGCGACGATCGTCGCAGCGACCGGCACTGCGTGCATGCGACGGCGCCATTCGCCTTCCACGACGGGCAGGCCGCACGGTGGTCTGCCTCTGTCGCGCGGGCGCTGCAGCGCAGTGTCATTCCACATGAACGAGGCGGTGAAACTGTCGAACCGGGTATTCAGTTCGTTGACGATGAAAGCCATCGAACCCTCGGGCACGAGCGCAACCCGATCGTCCCAGCGCACGATCACGAACGCTTGCTGCGCCGGCGTGTTCGGTGGGCGATCCGTGTCGTCGAGGTTGACGATCAAACGGCCATCGCGAACCGAATAGCGGCCCTCGACTCCGAGAGCCACGCCGGCATCAGCCGACTCCTTGTAGCCGAGCCAACCGTCGCGGTCGAGCGCGATGTCCAGCCCGGTGTAACCGGTGGACACGGAGTAGATTCCCGGCGAAAGCGCTTCTCCCGCATCCGCATCCAACGCGGCGACAGCGTCACGACGGCGTTTGAATGCGCAGGTATCGACCCACCAGAAGTGTTTCGATCGCTGCTCCACGCACTCTGGTGGCGCCGGCCACTCGATCGTCTCGAGAGCTTCCTCGGGCGTGCCCGCCTGCGTATTCTCCCGCGCAGCGACACTCGCGAGCACGAATATCGATGCTGTGATCAATCCCCATCCCACTCGCGGAAGTCCTTTGGTCGGGAGGCGCAGTCGATCTTTCCAAGGGACGAGCAGGTGCGTCCGTCCGTCGCGCCGACCTTCGCAGACGCTATTCGCCGGCGATGGTCATCCGCTCGAGCAGGATCGAACCGGTCAGGATATGCGAACGCGGATCGACGTCGGCGCCAATCGCAGCGATGCCCTGGAACATGTCGCGCAGGTTCGCCGCGATCGTGATTTCCTCGACCGGATACGCGATTTGGCCATCCTCGACCCAGAAGCCGCTGGCGCCGCGCGAATAGTCACCAGTGATCAGCGAAACGCCCTGCCCCATCAGCTCGGTCACCAGCAGGCCGCTGCCCATGCGCCTGAGCATCGCGGCGAAATCGTCGGTGCCGGATTCGACGACGATGTTCTGAACTCCGCCCGCATTCCCAGTCGACTGCAAACCAAGCTTGCGTGCGGAATAGCTGCCGAGGATGTAGCGCGAGAGCACGCCGTCACGGACGAGGTCGGAGTCGCGCGTCGCCACGCCTTCGGAGTCGAACGCGGTCGAACCGTGCCCGCGCAGGATGTGCGGTCGCTCGACGATCTGCATCCATGCCGGGAACACCGGCTTGCCCACGTGGTCGACGAGAAAGCTGGCGCGACGGTACAGCGCACCGCCACTGACCGCGGACAGGAAATGCCCGATCAGGCTGCGCGCGACTTCCGGCACCAGCAGCACCGGGCAGTCGCGGGTTGACAGGCGACGTGCGCCGAGCCGCGAGACGGTCCGCTCGGCGGCCTTGCGACCGAGCTGCGCGGCCGGCATGAAATCGGACGCACGACGCACGCTGTCGTACCAGTAGTCGCGCTGCATGCCGTTTTCGTCCTCGGCGATCAGCGCGACCGACAGCGAATGGTGCGTGCCGCGTTCGGTACCGACAAAGCCGAGCGAGTTCGCATACGCGGTCAGCGAGGCGCCAACCTGCACCGATGCACCATCGGAGTTGTCGATGCGTGGGTCAAAGCTGCGCCCCGCGTCTTCGATCTCCACACCCAGCGCGATCGCCTCTTCGGGCGTGATGTCCCACGGATGCCAGAGGTCGAGGTCGGGGAGCGCCTTCGCCAGCAGGGCCGGATCGGCGAGGCCGTTGGCCGGATCCTCCTCGGTGTAACGCGCGATCGCGCAGGCGTGCTCGACGGTCTGTTCGATCGACTTCGGATCGAGGTCGGCGGTATTGGCAGATCCCTTGCGCCGCCCGAAGTAGACCGTCACCGAGACGCCACGATCGCGCGTGCGTTCGACCGTCTCGACCTCGCCGAGGCGCACGCCGACGCTGAGCCCCAGGTCGATGCTGGCAGCGACATCCGCCTCGCTGGCGCCCTTGCTGCGCGCCAGGCGGATCACGTCTTCGGCGATCGAGGCGAGGCGGTCGAGGTCGGCAGAGCTGGTATCTTTGTGGTTCACGATGGCATTCATTGCTGCATTATCCCGGAAACCGTGATGCACGACCTGCACGACGACGAATCATCGGACGAGGCCCTTGGCCCAAGCCGAAGCCAGCAACGCCGCGACGCGCTCGATATCCTCAAGCTGGCTGAAACGCTGGCCGCGCTGAGCGAGGCCGAACTGGCGCGCGTCCCGCTCGATGACGAACTGCGCGAAGAGGTCCGGCGCACCCGTGCGGTGTCCTCCCATATTGCACGCAAACGCCAGAACCAGTTCCTCGCCAAGCAGCTGCGAAAGCTCGACGAGGAAGCGGTCGAGGCGATCCGCTACGCGCTCAGCGTCGACCGCGAGAAGGCCCATCGCGAAACCGCGGCGATGCATCGTCTCGAAACCTGGCGCGAGCGCCTCCTCGCCGACGGTGACGACGCGCTCGCCGAGCTCATCGCGCAGCACCCCGGCGCCGACCGCCAGCACCTGCGTACGCTCGTGCGCAACGCGCTTGCCGAACGCAAGGCGAACAAGCCACCGCATGCGTTCCGCGAACTCTTTCGCGAGCTGCGTGAATTGCTCGACGACAGCGCCTGACACTTGCGTGGGGGCAAATGTCTGCGCGAGCGACGCTGTTGCCGGAGCGCTGCAGGCACGACCGATGTCCGGCACGGGCCGAATGCCTGCCGCGCCCGCACTGCTCCTACCAGGAGACCATCACGAGCGTGGCACGGGACCGACGGTGCAGATCGAGCGTCATGCGGCGGTGCCACCGACGGTCATGCTGTCGATCTTCAGCGTCGGCTGGCCGACGCCGACGGGCACGCTCTGGCCGTCCTTGCCGCATACGCCGACGCCTTCGTCGAGCTTGAGATCATTGCCGATCATCGACACGCGCTTGAGCACCTCCGCGCCGGAACCGATCAGGGTCGCGCCCTTGACCGGACGCGTGACCTTGCCGTTCTCTATCAGGTACGCCTCGCTCGCCGAGAAGGTGAACTTGCCATTCGTGATGTCGACCTGACCGCCCCCGAAGTTCGGCGCATACAGTCCGCGCTTGACCGAGGCGATGATCTCGCCCGGATCGCGCTGGCCGGGCAGCATGTAGGTATTGGTCATGCGTGGCATCGGCAGGTGCGCGAACGATTCGCGCCGGCCGTTGCCGGTCGGCGCCATGCCCATGAGGCGCGCGTTGAGCTTGTCCTGCATGTAGCCCTTCATGACGCCGTTCTCGACCAGCACGGTGCGCTTCGTCGGGGTGCCTTCGTCATCGATGCTGAGGGAACCACGTCGACCGGCGAGCGTGCCGTCGTCGACCACGGTGACTCCATCGGCCGCGACCTTCTCGCCGAGCATGCCGGCGAACGCGGACGTTTCCTTGCGATTGAAGTCGCCTTCGAAACCATGGCCGATTGCTTCGTGCAGCAGCACTCCGGGCCAGCCCGGACCGAGCACGACCGGCATGTTTCCGGCCGGCGCGGGCACGGCTTCGAGGTTGACCAGTGCGGCGCGCACGGCCTCACGCGCGAAGGCCTGTGCGCAGCCATTCTCGAGCAGTTCCGGGAAGCCGTAGCGGCCGCCACCGCCGCTGCTGCCCGACTCGCGCCGGCCGTTCGCCTCGGCGATCACCTGCACGTTCATGCGCACCAACGGGCGCACATCCGCCGCAAGCGTACCGTCGGAGTGCGCGATCAGCACTGTGTCGAGCCCGGCCGCGATGCTGACGATCACCTGCTTCACGCGCGGATCGGCGGCACGGCACGCCGCGTCCACTTCGCGCAGCAAGGCGATCTTCGCTTCATTGGACAAGCTGTCGATCGGATCGATCGGCGCATACAGCGCTCGCGTGGTGGCGATCGCCAGCGGCTTGCCGATTCCGTTGGCGCCCGCCTGCGCGATCGCACGCGCGGAACCCGCGGCTTCGAGCAGCGCCGGCAGCACGATCTCGTCGGAGTAGGCGAAGCCGGCCTTCTCGCCGGACAACGCGCGCACGCCGACGCCCTGTTCGATCGAGTGGGAGCCGTCCTTCACGATGCCGTCTTCGAGCACCCACGATTCGCTGCGCGAATGCTGGAAATACAGATCCGCCGCGTCAATCGACGGTCCCATCAGGCGCGTGAACACGCCATCGAGGTCGCCGGCTGCAAGGCCGCCGGGGCTCAGCAGTCGGCGTTCGGCGAGGGTGATGAGGTCGGACATGGGAAGCCGTGATTCGTGATTCGAGAAGACCGTGCGCTGGGGCTGGCGCGCTGCTGCTTTCGCCAATCGCCAATCGCCAAGCCCTGCAAATGGGGCCGCGCATGCTGGACCACAAGCAAACCTATTGCAAACCGTCGTCGTCAGGGTGCGGCGGCAGCACCATCCAGGGCGCGGGCTTGTCCACCCCCGGCTCCTGCGGAGTTCCTGCCGGCGCCGGGGTCGGCTCGTCCGGCAGCTCGTCCGCGGCGGAGGGCGCCGCGCGGGGGGAGCGGACCCGCGCCAGTTGGGTGATCTGCGGCTTTTCCCATGACCCCGATACCTTGTAGCGGCGCGCAACCGCCTTGCCGATCGGCTTGTTGAACAAGCCCTGCATGACGAATCCGGCAGCCGCACCAACCGGTCCCGCAGCGAGCGCGCCAACGATCGGCAAGGTCGCGCCTGCATGCGGCGTCACATCCATCAACTGGTCGTAGTCCTTGCTGCGCAGGCCGGTGCGACCGCTTACGACGATGTCGGCCGCCGGACTCTTTATCCTCAGTCCATCGGTATACGCATTGCCGCCAGCGAGGCGAAACGTGCCGGTGATCGAATTGAAACCGAGGCCGGACTGGAAGAAGTCGCTGAAATCAAGGCTGAGTCGGCGCGGGATCTCGGTCAGCGAGAACAAGCCGAACAGGCGCCCCGCGCCGGGCTCGACGTCGAGGATGCGCCCCTCGGCGACATCGATGCCGAGCGTGCCGTCGAGCTTGGCCAGCGCGAACGCGGACGGCGGGCCGAGCCAGCTTGCATCGATCGTCGCCTTGGTGCTGCCACCATCGATCAGGCCAGGAAAACCGAGCGCGTCCATCATGCGGCCGAGACTCTGCGCGCTCAGTTCGATCGACATGTTCGTGCGGTTCTCGATGAGGCCGCCGGTCCAGTCGCCGCGAGCGGTCATCTTCACGTTCGGCGACTGCGATTCGAGCGTGTCGACCTGCATGCCCCCGGGGACGGGATGGCTGTCGAACCGCGCCGAACCGAAACTCGCCTTGCCGAGCTGGAAATCCTCGACCGTGAGGTGCAGCGGCGGCAACGCGCCCGGCGCAACGTCGGCGAACGCGCCCGCGTCCGGCGCATCGGCTGGCGCCTCCGGCCAATGCATGCGCGCGAAATGCGCGGTGATGCCGCGCGCGCCGATGTCACCGCGAGGAACCTCGAGGCTGCCGGCAAGCGCGGCGCCATCCAGCGTGATCGTGGTGGTCGCGGGTGCGTTCTCGACCTTGAGACCGGTGTCGTCGAAATGGCGGCCGCCGAACACGAAATCGGCCGCGCGCACGTCGATCGACTGCACGATGCCGGCGCCGCTGCCCGATTCGACCAGGTCGAGCCACGCGCCCGCATCGAGCCGCTGCATGCGTCCACCGATGACAATGCCGCTCGCGGGCGGGTCCGCGGCCTTGCCGGCACCGAATTGGATGCGCGCGCCGAACGCGCGATCCGGCCCAGGTGCGCGACCCGCAAGGCTGGCGATATCGCCCAGCCGGGCCGTGAACGCCTGCCCCGCGACGGGCAGTCCGAGTTCGAGATGGAACGGCACGCTCGCTTGCACGCTTTTCGCAAGCGGTGCTGGCAGAACGATGGCACTGCCGACGAGCGCGCTGTCGAGACTGAGTGCGCTGCGGGTTGCACCGCCCTCGCCACGCTCGACCGCGACGCGCGCAGTCCATTCCGATTCGCCCTGCACGCTGCCGAGCAGTGGCAGCAGCATCGGCGCATCGGCGAATACGCTGGCGACCGGCCAACTGCCAGCAACGCTCGCCTCGAACGCGTTGCGCGGCTCGCCGACGAAATCGCCGACCGCAATCGTCAGCTTCGCCTTGCGTTCGCGGAACTGCGTGTCGAGCTGGTCGGCGATGAAACCCTTCTGGTTGAAGCGCAACGTGCCGGACGCATCCGTGAAGTGCAGGCCGTGGGCGTTGTGGTCGATTTTCGCGCCGACCAGATCGACGCGGCCGTCGAGCGACAGCGCTTCGGTCTGCCGGATCGGCAGATTCAACGTGAACGCGACCGCGCCCCTGCCGCCGACCGCGATGTCCTTCAACTGCTCCTGGTAGCGCTTGCCGATCGGCGTCGCGCGCAGGAAGGCGAGGAGGTTGGCGCCACTGCCCTCCGCCCTGGCCGACACATCGAGCAGCAGCGGACCGAAGTCCTCGATCGACGCACTCGCCATGCCGACCTTGGTGCCCATCGTGGTGAGCGAGTCCGAATCGACGCGCACGCCATCGTTGATGAACGTCGCAATCGCGTCCATGTGCTCGGCGGGCGGCCACTCGGCGTGGTAGTCGAGCGTGGTGTCGACGACATGCGCCTGCGCAACGAAGCGTCCGCTGCGATCGTGAAATGGCCAATCATCGAGGTCGCCGTGGATCGCGGCGCGCCCTTCGACAATGCGGCCACCGACCAGTGCGCGGTCGAGCCATTCGATCGCCCTGGCCGACATCGAAGTGGTTGGCCAGAACAGTTTCGCGGCGATCACGTCTCCATGCGCGACGAGCGCGGACAGATCGACGCTTGGCCTGCGCCCCGCGACGACATCCACGCTGCCGCGCAATTCTCCACCATAGCCTTCGCCTTCGAAACCGAGACGATCGGTTTCGATGCGCCAACCCTCGTCGATGCGCCGCGCGACCACGTCACCAGCGAACGTGGCGAACAGGAACGGCCGGCGGAATACGCGCGGATAATCGACACGGATCGGCTTCGGTGGCAATGTCGCCAGCAACGCGTCCGCGTCGCCGATCAGGTCGAGGTCGAGCTGCGCCACGCCCGGGATGGATTCGACGCTCGCGATTTCCACGCCGCGCAGGCGCGCCTCAACGCGATAGTCGTCGCTGCCATTCCAGCCGATATCGGCGTGTTCCAACGTGCCGCGCGGATGCGCGAGGTACAGCCAGCGACGCAATCCGGCCGGAGATGCGCTGGCCAGCATGGCCAGGTCGCCGAGCGGTTCGAGTTGCAGCGCATCGATACCCGCCCGCCAGCGCGGATGGGCATCATCGCCGCGCCGTTCGATCGACAGCCGCGCGGGGGGATCGTTGTTGGCGACCAGATCGACCACGTCGAGCGACCAGCCACCCGCGTCGCGCATCCAGCGCGCGACCAGAGCGAGGCGGTCGAACGCGACACGCGGCTCCGGCGCGAAGGCCTCGCCGAGCGCGACCGCCTGATCCGTCGACAAGCGAAGTTCACGCGCATCCAGGCGCACGCGCACGTCCGCGACCTGCCCTTGCGCAACCTGCGCCCACACCTGCAGCGCGCCATGACCGCCCAGCGGACGCACGCCTGCGGGCGCCATGCCCTGGCCGACACGCGCGAAGTCCACCTCGCGACCACCCAGGTAGATCTGGCCGGAGCGCGAACCGACGTCGAGGTCGGCAACCAGATCGAGCGGCGGCGAGTCACTGTCGGCGCGACGCACGCGTCCGAGCACCCGCACGCCGGCGCCGCGGTTGAGCACCCGCAGCACCGGCGCGACCAGTTGCGTGTGCAGTCCGCGCTCGCTGTCCTCGACCGCGAGTTTGAGTCGGGAGATCTCGAGTGCGCCAAGCGCACCCATCGAAAGCGGTTCGTCGCTCTTCGAGGCACCGAGATCGAGGTCGCGCAGCTTCCACTCGCCGCCTTCGTGCACGAGTTTCAGCTCGACATCGGCAAGCCGGAATTCGCTGACCGCGCGATTGCGCTGCACCAGGGCGAACAGGTCGAAGGCAAGTTCCGCATGCGGAATCACCAGCGTCGACGCCGGCGAATCGCCGCCGATGCGCACGTCGTCGAGCGACAACAGCGGTCCACCACCCATCCAGCGGCCATCCAGCCGTCCGATCGTGACCGGACGACCGAGCCGGTCCGACAGCCAGCGCCCGACCCGCTCCGGATGTTGCGCGAGCCAAGGCATCGCCAACTGGGTGACGCCGGCGAGTACGCCGAGCAGGATCACGCAGGTCGCGGCGATCGCCAGCAGCGCGAAGCGCAGCCGGCGCAGGTGCGCACGCCCGTTGGCGGTCACACGTCCTCCGCGTGGTTACAACAGCACGACATCGTACTGTTCCTGCGAGTAGTGCTCTTCCGGCTGGAATCGGATCGTCTTGCCAATGAATTCCTCAAGCTCGGCGACGGCCGCGGAGTCCTCTTCGAGAATGCGATTGACGACTTTCGGCGCGGCCAGCACCAGCAATTGCTGCGCATCGAACTGGCGCACCGCGCGGGTGATCTCGCGGAAGATCTCGTAGGTGATCGTCTCGGCCGTCTTCATGCTGCCGCGTCCGGCGCAGGCGGGGCACGGTTCGCACAACTGACGCTCAAGGCTCTCGGTGGTGCGCTTGCGCGTCATCTCGACCAGACCAAGCGGCGACATGTCGTACACCGTTGCCTTGGCGTGATCGCGCGCCATCGACTTCTGCAACTGGCGCAGCACCTGGCGCTGGTGCTCTTCGTCGGTCATGTCGATAAAGTCGATGATGATGATGCCGCCCAGGTTGCGCAGGCGCAGCTGGCGCGCCGCCGCCTGCGCGGCTTCGAGGTTGTTGCGGAATACCGTTTCCTCGAGGTTGCGCGTACCGAGGAAACCGCCCGTGTTGACGTCGATTGTGGTCATCGCTTCGGTCTGGTCGACGATCAGGTAGCCGCCGGATTTCAGCGGCACATCCTTCTTCAGTGCGTTCTGGATCTCGTCCTCGACCCCGTACAGGTCGAAGATCGGCCGCTCGCCCGGGTAATGCTCCACCCGCTCGGCCAACTCGGGCATGAATTGCCCGACGAAGCGCTGCGCGCGTTCGAGTGTCTCGCGCGAATCGACCCGCACCTTCTCGATCGATGGCCGCATCAGGTCGCGCAATGCGCGCAACGGCAGGCTGAGGTCCTCGTAGATGCGTTCGCCGACGCGCGCGCGCGTCATGTTCCCGGTGATTTCCGTCCACAGCTTGCCGAGATAGTCGATGTCCTCGGCCAGCGATTCGCGCGGCTGCCCTTCCGCGTTCGTGCGCACGATGTAGCCGCGCGTGCGCGCCACCGGCGTCGCAGCCGGCGTTCCGGCAGGCGGCAGGTCGGTGGCGGTGAGTTCGGTGAGGAGTTCCTTCAGGCGCGCGCGCTCGGCTTCGTCCTCGATGCGGACCGATACGCCCAGCACCTTGCTGTACGGCAGCAGCACGAGGTAGCGCGACGGGATCGACAGATGCGTGGTGAGGCGCGCGCCCTTGCTGCCGATCGGGTCCTTGACCACCTGCACGACGATCTCCTGCCCGTCGCGGATGAGTTCATTGATCGGCGGCGTCGGCCCCGGCGCTGCGTCGCCGTTCTCACCTGTCAACGTCGCGTGCGGCCGCACGATGTCCGAGGCGTGCAGGAAGGCGGCCCGCTCGAGCCCGATTTCGACGAAGGCGGCCTGCATCCCGGGCATGACGCGGCTGACCCGACCCTTGTAGATGTTGCCGACGTAGCCGCGCCGGCTCGCGCGCTCGACGTGAACCTCCTGCAGCATCCCGTTTTCGACCAGCGCCACGCGTGTCTCACGCGGAGTCACGTTGATCAGGATTTCTTCGGACATGTAAGGACTTGGAGGGAGAAATTGAAGCGACTTATAGCTTTACGAGCGCCTGCTTGTCGATTGCGCCGGCCGCAATCCCGACAATGTTTGCAAATCAACCTTTCGGGCCAGCGTCAGCGGATCCGTCCCGCGCATGTAGACTGACCGGCTCGATTCCCGAAATTCCCGGTTCCGACGTTGCATTACCGCACAGGCAACACCCTCATCGACCTCGATGCGCGCGAGATCCGCCGCGGCGACGCGGTTGTCGATGTCGAAGCCAAGGTATTCGACCTGATCGCCCTGCTGCTCGCCCATCGCGATCGGGCCGTCGACAAGCGCGAACTCAATGCGGCGCTCTGGGGCGATCGCCCGGTGACCGATGCGGCCCTGTCCCAGCAACTGCGCAAGGCGCGCCGTGCGCTGGGTGACGACGGTGACGCGCAGCGCGTCATCCGCACGGTGCATGGCCGCGGCCTGCGATGGGTCGGTCCGCTCGTGGAAGCGATCCAGCCGCCCGCGCCGATCCAGTCGCAGCCACAAGCGGTCGTTTCGCGCAACGTGACAGCATCGCGAGCGCGCCCATGGGCGCTGGCGGCCACCGCCGCGTTGCTGCTCGGCGTGCTCGCCGCCGCCGGCTGGCGCCTGGCGCAGTGGCCTTCGCATGCGCGCGTATTGGCGGGCGTGCGCATCGCGGTGCTGCCGACCGACGACCAGAGCGGTGACGCCAGCCTCGACTGGACCCGCAATGGCCTCATGGGGTTGATGGCGAGCCTGTCAGGCCAGAGCGGCGGAGTCGATGTGGTCGCCGCACCGGCTGTGCTCGCGATCGACGCCGGCACTCGCCCGCTCGACGCAAACAGCGCGCAGTCGCTGCGCGCCGCACTCGGCGTGACCCACGTGCTGGCGACGCGCCTGCGGCGGGTCGGTCCGCTGTATGAACTCGACCTGCATCTGATCGCGGCAGGCGCCGCCGAGCGGCAGGAGACGCTGCATGGAAGCGCTCCCGCGCCGCTGGCCGTCGACGCCGTCGCGCAGATGCGGCGCTGGCTCGGCCTCGACCCGCTGCCGGACGTGCGCAACCGCGGTATCGGCAATCCTTTCCTTTCCGAAGCCTACGCACGCGGCCTGGCTGCGCAGTTGCACGGCGACCTTGCCGGCGCACGCAAGTATTTCGAGATCTGCCTCGATCAGGACCCCGGCCTCGCCTGGGCCCGGCTTGGGCTCGCGATCACCCAGGGTGCAACCGGCGATGCCGCCGCCAGCACGGACAACGCCGCCAAGGTTGCCGCTGCCGCGCGCGAACAGGGCAACGAGGAATTGCTGGTGGCGGCCCTGCGCGAGCTCGGCTCGAATGCGTTCCGGCGCGGCGATCTGGATGAAGCCGCGCGCCATCTCGACGCCGCGCTGGCGGACGTCTCGGCGAATCGTCCGCTGATGCTGGTCGACCTGCTCGTCGCAGATGCCTCGATCGAGGACGAGCGCGGTCACTTCCAGCGCTCGCGCGCCCAGTTCGACCGCGCCCTCGCGGTCGCGCGCGAAAGCGGCAATCGACGCGGCGAGGCACTCGTGCTGGTCAATCTCGCGAGTCTCGAAAACGGTGCCGGCGACGCCGCGGCGGCGGCATCCATGCTGCGCGCCGGACTGGACGCCGCGCGCGCCGCCGGTGACGCCTCGATCGAAGGCAACACACTCGCCAATCTCGGCGCCGCCGAAGCGAACCAGGGCCACCTGCTCGACGCTGCGGTGCTGCTGCGTCAGGCGCTCGCGATCGCCCGCAGGCGCGGGGACCTGCAACTGGAAATGCTGACGTCGGTCCAGCTGATCTGGGTCCTCGCACCGTTTGGCCGCGACACCGAAATCGAAAATCTCGCGAAGCAGGTCTCTGCGGCCAGCGAGCGCGAGCACAATCCATACTGGAAGGCAGAACTGGACTGGGCCATCGGATCCCTCGCGGCGCGGCGCGGCGATCGCACGGCTTCGCTGGCGCACTTCGAAAACGCGCGCGGGCGCTACCGCGACGCGGGCATGACCCGCAATCTCGCACCCCTCCTCGCGGACATCGTTGAAGCCGCGACGGCAAACCTCGACGCGGCGCGCGCGCACGAGGCGGCGTCCGCATTCCGCGCGATCGCCGAAGCGGATGTGCGCGCGTGGGGCGCGTGGCTGCCGCTGATCGACGCGCAGTTGCGCCGCGTCGACGGCGATGCATCCGGCGCGCTGGCCGCGCTTGAAGCGCGCCTCGATCGCGCGCCCGACGCGACCGGTGCGGCGGCCCAGGCCAGCCTGTTCCAGCTCGGTCGCTGGCAAGTCGCGAACGGGCAACCCGAAGACCTGCTGCTGCGCAGCGCCTGGCAGCCATGGCTCGAACAGCACCCGGACGCGATCGCGCTGCGTGTGGCGGCATTGCACGCGAGCGGGCGCGATGCCGACGCCGCTATCGAGCAAACCCGTCTCGATCGCCTGAAGCAGGCGCCGCAACTCGACCCCGACGCGGAGCGGCAGTGATGAAAATCACGCCTGGTCGCGCACGCGTCATGAATCCGTCAAGACCTGCAGCGAGCCGCTGCGCTGCAATGGCCGCATCTTCCCGCTGGAGCCGATCATGAACCGCATCGCCCTCGCCGCCCTGCTGGCCCTCGCAACGTCCAGTGCCAGCGCCGAGCTCGTCACGATCCGCTACGACTTCACCGGCGGCATCGCGAACCGCGAGTTGATGTGGGGCTACTTCGGTGGCGACCGCGGACCGACCACCGGCCGCATCCTGTCGACCACGCTGGTCATTACCGACTACACGACCACCGGCACGCAGGACGCCGCCGACTTCTACTTCACGTTCGACGTGCCGACCGACTCGGCCACACAGCACATCGGCCTGACCGGCACCGGACTCGCCTGGTCCGGTCTGGGCAGCTTCAGCCATAGCTTCACCTCGGACGCCTACAACGGGCAGATCCGGGAAGGTCGTTTCGCATCGGAGTCCTCGGGCGGCGGCGAGTTCAGCGGCGAGACCTATGTCGAATTCCTCGTCGATGCGGACCCGCTCGATTCGATCTTTCCGGACGGATTCGAACCGCTCTAGTGGGCGGTTCGGATGAGGCGGATGGGATCAGTGATCAGGCATTGCTGAAGCGGCGCAGCAACTGCGAGGTTTCGTGCAACGGCAGGCCCATGACCGCGGAATGGCTGCCTTCAAGGCGGCTGATGAAGGCAGCCGCGCGTCCCTGGATCGCATAGGCGCCCGCCTTGCCGAATGCCTCGCCGGTGGCGACATAGGCGGCGATGTCGCCTTCCGACATCTCGGCGAATTCGACCATTGACCGGCTGAGCGCGTGTTCCTCACGACCGGCATTGATGCACCACACTGCCGACAACACGCGATGCCGCTTGCCGGAAAGGCGTCGCAGCATCGCCATCGCATCGGCCGCATCGACCGGCTTGCCGAACACCTCGTCATCGACCACAACTTCGGTATCGGCACCAATCACGATTGCACCGGGCACTGCCGCGACCTGCAGCAGGCCGGCGCCCGCCTTCTCGCGCGCGACCCGGCTGACGTAACCCTCGGCGGTTTCACCCGGCTCGCGCTGCTCGGGCACGTCGACATCGAGCACGTCGAAATCGAGCCCGATCTGGCGCAGCAACTCGCGCCGCCGCGGCGACTGGGAAGCAAGGAAGAGATGCATCGGGGTCCCGGAATGTGCTGTCCGGGCAGACTATAGCAACGCCGGGGAATCAGCCGACGATGGTTTCGGGGCGGTCGCCGTCGCGATGACGGTCGATCTGTTGTAGGCTCTGGAACGCCTCGCGCTGCATGCGTTCGAGCGTCTTCATGAAGTCCGGAGAACTGGCGTCGAGGTGATCGAGCCCGAGGCTCTTCAGGATGTCATAGCTCATTGGCGGTTCCCCCTGAGAACCCGTCATTCACGTGCCTGGAAGCAGTGCAGCAAATTCCATGCCGATGCGGTCCTCGGGTATTGCGCATCCCGGTACGGGCGTATGCGCCCCCATCTGACGCACCCCGCGCGATTCTGACAATCGGCGCAGGCAAGGGCGTCAGCGGCCCGCGCTGCGACGTTCGGCCTTGCAATACGTGCTGCGGCAGGTGCCGAGCCCGGGAATCGCTTTCACGATGCAGGCATCGTCCGATCGCGCCGCCAGCAGTGCACCGAGCAACGGAAACAGGCTGTGCAGGCCGGGAAAGGACGTCGCGCAAAGGTGGGCCAGGCGGCTCATGAGAGGTGCTCGGATTCTCGGATGCAGGTGTGCAAGCAAGGGCCGCGCCAACGCGCGAAACGCTCGCGAAAGACGCGGTGTCCATCCTGTCGACCTGACCCCGGCTGCACGCGCCGGCGCGGCGATCAACCACCGATGATCAAGCCTTCCGAATTCCATCTGCGCGGCGGCCGCTCGGGCGTTCTGTTGATCCACGGCCTGACCGGCACGCCGACCGAGATGCGCTTTGTCGGCAACGGGCTGCATCGAGCCGGCTTCAGCGTGCTCGGCATGCAACTCGCCGGTCACTGCGGCGACGAAGCCGACCTGCTCGCGACCGGCTGGCGCGACTGGCATGCGAGCGTGCTCGCGGCGGCGGCGCGCTTGCGCGAGGACGTCGACCACCTGTTCGTCGCCGGCCTCTCGATGGGGGCCATCCTCGCGCTCAAGCTGGCGATCGACCACCCGGAGCATGTCGACGGTCTCGGCCTGTATGGCACCACGTTCTTCCACGATGGCTGGGCGACACCGCCGATCGGTCGCCTTGCGTTCCTGTTGCCGCTGGTGACCTCGCTGGGCTTCGGTCGCCAGCGTGTCTCCGCCGAAGTCGAACCCTATGGCATCAAGGACGAGCGCATCCGCAAGCGCATCGTCGGAGCGATGCTGTCCGGCGACAGCCAGGCCGCCGGCCTCGCGGGTTTTCCGTGGCCGGCGCTGGCCGAATTCCAGCGGCTTTCGCGCCACGTGCGCAACCGCATCGGGCGCGTGCGCGCACCGTGCTTCGTCGCCCATTCGTCGAACGATGACGTGGCCGGACTGCGCAACGTGCGCGTGATCGAGCGCGGCGTGCGCGCGCCGGTTGAAACCTTGCTGCTCGACAACAGCTACCACATGGTTACGGTCGACCAGGAACGCGCCAGCGTGATCGAGCGATCCGCCGCATTCTTCGAGCGCTTGGCCAGGCAGCGCCCGCTGGAACTGCCGCAGGGCGTGCAACTCGCGACCGCAACCGAGTGATGGCCGGCGAAACGCGCGCCACGGCGCCGGAGTTCCGCAACCTGCTCGAACCGCCTGCGCTCATCGCGCATTTCCTTGCGCATCCGCCGGAAGGATTTTCCGTGCTCGCGACGCGCTCAGGCACACCCGCCTTCATCGCACCGTTCGACCTGTTGACGACGGCGGACGTGGCCCTGCGCAAACGCGTGGCCGCGTTGCCTTTGTACCGCTGGTGGGGACGACTGCTGCGACCACGCACCTGTTTCGTCGGCACCACGGTGTCCGAGTACGCCCTGTTCCCGTGCCGTGCCGAAGCAGGTGCGCTCGTCGCCGAGTGGCTTGCCGATCACGCCCGGCGCCGCCCATTCCTGATCGTGAAGGACATTCCGCAACATTCACCGCTGCTCGACCAGGCCAGCAATGCGCAGGCGCACGCGATTGCACAGGCCTGCGAGCGGGCGGGTTTCGTGCTGCTGGAGGGCCAGGCGCTGGCGTGGGTGCCGATCGATTTCGAGTCCCGCGACGACTACCTCTCGCGCCTCTCGCCCGGCCGACGCAGGGACATCCGGCGCAAGCTGCGCGCGCGCGCAGCGCTGGACGTCGAGGAGATTCCCGCCGGCGCGCCCGCATTCGGCGACCTCGCCCTTCGCGACGAGTTCTACGCGCTGTACCTCGAAGTCTACGCGCAAAGCGAGATCCACTTTGATCGCCTCAGCCGCACGTTCTTTGATGCCTTGCTGCAGGATGCGACGAGCGGCGGCATCGTCTTCGTGTATCGGCAGGCAGGACGCATGATCGGCTGGAACCTGTGCTTCGTCGTCGGCGAAGCGCTGGTCGACAAGTACGTCGGCTTCTCGTATCCGGCCGCGCGCGAACACAACCTGTACTTCGTCAGCTGGATGCACAACCTCGAGTACGCGCGACAACACGAACTGTGCTGCTACATCGCCGGCTGGACCGACCCGGAGATCAAGGCCTACCTCGGCGCGCGCTTCACCTTCACCCGCCATGCGGTACGCCCGCGCAGTCGCTTGTTGCGCGCGATACTGCGCCGCCTGTCCGGGCATTTCGAAAGCGATCGCGCCTGGGCCGAAGGCAAGGCGCTCGAAGGCAACTGCAGAGAAGCCGATGTCGACCGCACCGGTCATTCTTGACTTCGATCGTTCCGTCGGCGCCCTGCCGGGAGCGACGCGCATCGATCTCGCCGGCTGGCAGGAAGCGATCCGCTTCGGTTGCAGCTTGGGCCGCTTCCGCGACGTAGCGCGCGTGATCAATGATTGCATGCCGGCCGACCACGGCTGCGTGTTCCTCGGCAGCGGCGACTTCCACCACCTCACCTGGCCACTGGTCGAACGCCACGCCGCACGCGGCCCATTCGACGTCATCGTATTCGACAACCACCCGGACAACATGCGCTTTCCGTTCGGCGTGCACTGCGGGTCGTGGGTACGCAAGGTCGCATCGTTGCCGTTCGTCGCGCACGTCCACGTCGTCGGCATTTCTTCGGCCGATGTTTCCGCCGCGCATGCCTGGGAGAACCATCTCACCCCGTTGCGGCGACGCAAGCTGAGCTACTGGACTATCGGCGTCGACACGCGCTGGGCGGCGCGTCTCGGGCTGGCCCACGCGTTCCGCAACTTCGACGCGCGCACGGCCCTGCTCGATCGTTTCCTGGACGAGCAACGAGGCTGGACGCGCCCGGTATACCTGTCGATCGACAAGGACGTACTCAGCCCCGACGTTGCGCACACCAACTGGGACCAGGGCCGCCTGCTCGATACCGACCTGTTCGCCGCGATCGAAGCCCTGCACGGCCGCGTGCTCGGCAGCGACATCACCGGCGACATCTCTGCATACCGCTATGCGACATGGTGGAAGCGCAAGCTCAGCGCGTTGGACGAGCAACCCGAAATCGATCCCGCGC
>Ga0209023_10000406_pt1 | contig 67449 bp, 64 predicted proteins | sample LakOneMetagenome_FD_187468 | JGI IMG/M metagenome (GOLD analysis project Ga0209023, IMG submission 187468) | Freshwater and sediment microbial communities from Lake Erie, Canada (SPAdes) (version 2) | ecosystem: Environmental > Aquatic > Freshwater > Lentic | place: Lake Erie, Canada...
TCGCCGGCCGCGAAAGCCTGTACGAGAAATCCGGCGTGCTGGACGGAATTGCATTCCACGCGCGCGGCGCGAAGCAGATACAGTTTGTCCGCCTCGACGGGCGCTGGTGGATCAGCGCGCTGGCCTGGGACGATGCGCGAGAAGGTCACGAGCCCCCAGCATCGCTCGACTGAGCTTCAACCCAGCACTTCTTCCAGCACTGCCATCCGCACCGCCACGCCGTTCGCGACCTGGCGCAGGATCAGCGACTGCGGGCCATCGGCGACGGCGTCGTCGATTTCCACGCCACGGTTCATCGGCCCCGGATGCAGCACCACCGCATCCGGCGCGGCACGACGCAAGCGTGTTTCGCTCAGGCCGTAATCGCGGTGGTAGTCGTCCAGCGATGACACCAGCCCCTGCTCCATGCGCTCGCGCTGCAGGCGCAGCATCATCACCGCGTCCACGCCATCGAGCGCGGCGTCGAAATCCCGGGTCACGACGCAGCCCGCGAGCGTGGCATCGTCCGGCAACAGCGAGGCCGGGCCGCAGACACGGATCTCGCCGGCGCCAAGCGTGCGCAGCGCGTGCAGGTCGCTGCGCGCGACGCGTGAATGCTTCACGTCGCCGACGATCAGCACCTTCAGCTTCGAGAAGTCCGTGCCCTTGGCCTGGCGCAGGGTGAGCATGTCGAGCAAGCCCTGGGTCGGATGGTGGCTGCGTCCGTCGCCGGCGTTGACCAATGCCGTACCGGGCGCGGCGGCCGCGGCGAGCGCGGCGACCGCGCCGTCCTCGCGATGGCGCACGACGAAGCCACGGATTCCCATCGCCTCGAGGTTGCGCAGCGTGTCGCGGTCGCTTTCGCCTTTCGCGGAAGACGATGTATTCGCGTCGAACACCAGCGTATCCGCACCCAGGCGCTGCGCCGCGAGCAGGAAGCTCGAACGCGTGCGCGTGGACGGCTCGAAGAACAGGGTGCATACCGCGGTGCCGGCGAGCGTGTTCCGCAATGCGGTTCCACCACGCGCGTCGGCGACGAGTTGCTGCGCGCGGTCGAGCAGACGCTCGATGACGGTGCGCGGCAGGCCATCGAGCCCCAGCAGGTGGCGCAGGTGTCCGTCGGCGTCGAGCTGCTCGGTCATGGCGTGTATTCGCGAAATGGATTCAGGTAACGGGTTGCGCATCCTGCGGCGCCGCGAGCCAGCGCTCGACGATCACCGCGGCGGCGACGGCATCGAGCGCGGCGGCATCGCGGCGCTTCCTGCGGCCTTCGGCGCGATCGGCGGCGAAGCGCTGCGCGGCTTCGATCGAGCTGGCGCGTTCGTCCACCATCACCACCGGCAACGCGTAGCGCGAACGCAGTTCGCCGGCGAAGGCGCGTGCGAACTTGCGGATCGGCTGGTCGCCGCCATCGAGCGTCATCGGGTCGCCGACGACGAAGCCGTCCGGGCGCCATTCGCGGCGCAGGCGATCGATTTCGTTCCAGTCCGGGCCGTGTCCATGCACGTCGACCACCGCCAGCGCGCGTGCGCCGTGTCCGAACGCGCTACCGACCGCGACGCCGATCCGGCGCGCGCCGACATCGAAGCCGAGCACCGTGCCGTCGCGACGGATCTCGCTGGCGTCGTGCGCATCAGGCATGGCCGCTGTAATCCGCGATGCGCGCGAGGTCCACGCCGATGCGTCCGGCCGCGGCCTGCCAGCGCGCTTCCAGCGGTAGCGCGAACAGCAGCTCCGCGTCCGCCGGCACGGTGAGCCACGAGTTTTCGCCAAGTTCGAATTCGAGCTGGCCGGCGCCCCAGCTGGCGCAACCGAGCGCGACCACCGCGCGTTCCGGACCCTCGCCTTTCGCCATCGCCTCGAGCACGTCGCGCGAGGTGGTGACGCGCAGCGAATCGGCGATCGCCAGGGTCGATTCCCAGTCGCGTTCGCCGTCGTGCAGGACGAAACCGCGCTCGGGATGCACCGGCCCGCCGCCGAGCACCGGTTGTTCGCGCAAGCCGGTGTCCCCGCCCTGCAACCCGACCTGTGACAGCACTTCGCCCAGGCAGTATTCCGAGGCACGGTTCACCACGATGCCCATCGCGCCGTCGGTGTCGTGCTGGCACAGCAGCACCACGCTGCGCGCGAAGTTCGGGTCGTCGAGCGACGGCAGCGCCACCAGCAGGTGGTTGGCGAGGGAGTTGGCCGGCGTGTCGTGCATGCGGCCATTCTAGCGCGGGCCCCGGATCGCCTTTCCCCGGTGCGAATCGCGTGGCGTACGATGCGGTTTTCCCCACGCCGGAACCGCCATGCGCCGCCATCCGCTCCTGCTCGCCTGCCTCGCCACCCTCGCCCTCGCCGCCTGCCGCAACGATGCGCAGGCACCGGCCTCGGCCGATGTCGCCAAGCCCGCCGCCGCTTCGTACGCCGAACAGCACGCCGGCGACTACGCCACGGTGCCGCTGAAGGCCGACCTGTCCGCGTTCGACGACGAAGGCAAGCGCATGCTCGCGCTGCTGGTGCAGGCGAGCGAGGTGATGGACGACATCTACTGGCAGCAGTCGTGGCCGGACAAGGCCGGCCTGCTGGCGAAGGCGCCGGACGCGGCGACGAAGGACCTGCTGGCGTTGAACTACGGTCCCTGGGATCGCCTGAACGAGGACACGCCGATCCTGCCCGGCATCGGCCCGCGCCCGGACGGCGGCGTGTTCTATCCCGCCGACATGAGCAAGGAGGAGTTCGAGAAATCCGAGCTCGCCGACAAGGCCTCGTGGTACACCCTGCTGCGCCGCGACGCCGCCGGCAAGCTCATCACCGTGCCCTATCACGAAGCCTACGCGGCCGACCTGGCGCGTGCGGCCTCGCTGCTGCGCGAGGCGGCGAAGCACAGTGCCGACAAGTCCTTCGCGCATTACCTCGACATCCGCGCCGACGCGCTGCTCAGCGACGATTTCCGGCCCAGCGACATGGCCTGGATGGACATGAAGACCAACCCGGTCGACATCGTGATCGGGCCGATCGAAAGCTACGAGGACCGGTTGTTCGGCTACAAGGCCGCGTACGAAGGCCTCGTGCTCATCAAGGACCAGGCCTGGAGCCAGAAGCTGGCGCGCTTCGCCCAGTTCCTGCCGTCGTTGCAGACCGGCCTGCCGGTGGCGGACAAGTACAAGGCCGAGAAGCCCGGTTCCGACGCCGACCTCAATGCCTATGCGGCGATCTACTACGGCGGCAACGCGAACGAAGGCGCCAAGACCATCGCCATCAACCTGCCCAACGACGAGGAAGTGCAGCTTGCCAAGGGCACGCGCCGCCTGCAGCTGGAGAACGTGATCCGCGCCAAGTTCGACGCGATCCTGCTGCCGATCGCCAGCCAGCTGATCGCGAAGGACCAGTTGCAGAACGTCACCTTCGACGCGTTCTTCGAAGACACGATGTTCCACGAGGTCGCGCACGGGCTCGGCATCAAGCACGTGCTGGACAAGAACGGCGTGCCCGGCACGACCACGGTCAGCGACGCGCTGAAGGAATACGCATCGAACTTCGAGGAAGGCAAGGCCGACGTGCTCGGCCTGTACATGATCGACGCGCTCTCGCAACGCGGCGAAATGGACAAGGCGAAGCTGATGGACAGCTACGTCACCTTCCTCGCCGGCATGCTGCGCTCGGTGCGCTTCGGCGCCAGCGACGCGCACGGCAAGGCGAACATGATCCGCTTCAACTTCTTCGCCGAGCGTGGCGCCTTCGTGCGCGAAGCCGACGGCCGCTACCGCGTCGATTTCGACAAGATGCGCGACGCGGTGAACGCGCTCAGCGCCAAGCTGCTGACCGTGCAGGGCGACGGCGACTACGCCGAAGCCAAGCGCATGACCGAGACCCTGGGCGTGGTGAAGCCGCAGCTCGCCGCCGACCTCGACAGCCTCAAGGCCGCGCACATCCCGGTCGACGTGCGCTTCGAACAAGGCTTGGGCGTGCTCGGGCTGGAGCAGTACGCCGCCAAGCCGTAATCAGCCACGACTGAAACAAGAACCCCGGCGCGCGGCCGGGGTTCTTGTGTCGCGACAACCACCCGGATTCAGGCCGGCGGGTTGGGCACGTTCACCGTGAACTGGGTGCGCATGTAGCCGATGCTGGTCGAGCCAGGCATGTTGCAGGTGATCGACCAGTAATCGCTTTCCGGCAGGGGATTGCCCGCCGTTCCGCCGAAGTCGGACGCATCGAAAGTCAGGATCGATGCAGAACCGCCGGCATCGGTGGTCACGCTCTTGGTCGCGTAGATCGGGGCGCCGTTCGCGAACCCGTTGACCGCGGTGCAGTTCACCGCTTTCGACGCGCCATTCAAGCCGTACAGGCCCATGGTGATGCCCAGGATCGTGCCGCCATCGCCCCTGCTGTTCGAGGATTCGAATCCGCAGATGACGGTCGTGGCGACGGTGCCTTCATTGCGCAGACCGGTCGCCTTCGCCACGACCCCGGTGGAACCCGGATTGGTGGGTTTGCACGACACGCCGCCCTGGGCGGTCTGGTAGCGGCTTTCGGTTGCAGCGCCGGCAGGACCGGCGATGGAAGCCAACGCCATCGCGGCAACGGTTATGCAGAGCAAAGAACGCATTGGATTTCCTCGGTTCCACGGATCGGGATGATCCGTCTCGATGTGCTATGTGATGACGCGCGTCTCGAATTGCTGAAACGCTGAAACCAGCCCGATCCGGCCAGCCTGGCACAGGCGGCGGGAAGCCGGACGAGAGTCCGGCTGCCTCGCGGTCGCGGCCCGGGGCCGGAGGTTTGCGGGATTACGCAACCGACCGCTCACACCGCGGGTGTGTTTACGGTGAACTGGGTACGCATGTAGCCGATGCTGGTGGAACCCGGCAGGTTGCAGGTGATCGACCAGTAGTCGCTTGCCGGCAGGGGATCGCCCGCCGTTCCGCCGAAGTCGGACGCGTCGAAATTCAGCAGCACCGCGGCGCCACCCGCATCGGTGGTCACGTTCTTGGTCGCGTAGATCGGGGAGCCATTCGCGAACCCGTTCACCGCGGTGCAACTCACCGCCTTCGCAGCGCCATTCAACCCGTACAAACCCATGGTGATGAGCTGGATCGTGCCGAAATCGGACCTGCTGTTCGAGGACTCGAAGCCGCAGATGACGGTCGTGTTGGCGGTGCCTTCATTGCGCAGGCCGGTCGCCTTCGCCACGACCCCGGTGGAGCCGGGATTGGTGGGCTTGCACACGACGCCGCCCTGGGCGGTCTGGTAGCGAATATCGGTACCGGCATTGGCCGGAAAGACGGAAGCCAACACCACGGCGGCAATGGTTACGCCGAGCAAAGTACGCATTTGTATCCCCCTGTTGCACGGATCGGGATGATCCGTCTGTTGTGACTCGAAGTTGGAAAAGCCGACCCGACGAGCCTGTCCAGAATGATAACTCCGTCACAAAACGGAACCGGAGGCAGCCCGTATCTCCGTTAACGCGCAAATCGCCCCGATCCGGCCAGATGGGGAAGAACTGCAAGAACCGGGCTCGGGGCCGACCGGTCATCCCCGGCTTGACAGGGTTCAGTCGACCCAGCCCCTGCCGAACCGGCAGGCACGTCCCTTGGGTGCGTTTCCGATGCTCCGGTCCGGCTCGCGGCACCCGATCAAGGATGCGAAAACACGAACCCCGGCCTTGCGCCGGGGTTCGTGAACCACCAGGTTGCGTGGTTCTTCAGCGCAGTTCCGCGACCTCGACGCCGTCCAGCCCGGCCGCCAACGTACGCGCATCGCCGCCCTGGGCCAGCTTGATCCGCAGGCGCACCTCGTTCTGCGAGTCGGCGTAGCGCAGCGCGTCCTCGTAGCTGATCTCGCCGGCCTGGTAGAGCTCGAACAGGCTCTGGTCGAAGGTCTTCATGCCCAATTGCACGGAGTCCTTCATCACTTCCTTGAGCTTGTGGATCTCGCCGTCGCGAATGTAGTCCTGCACCAGCGGCGTGCCGAGCAGGATTTCCATCGCCACGCGCCTGCCCTTGCCGTCCGGGGTCGGGATCAGCTGCTGCGCGACCACGCCCTTGAGGTTCAGCGACAGGTCCATCAACAGCTGCCCGCGGCGATCCTCGGGGAAGAAGTTGATGATGCGGTCCATCGCCTGGTTGGCGTTGTTGGCATGCAGGGTGCACAGCACCAGGTGGCCGGTTTCGGCGAACGCGATGGCGTGGTCCATGCCCTCGCGGGTTCGCACCTCGCCGATCATGATCACGTCCGGTGCCTGGCGCAGGGTGTTTTTCAGCGCCGCGTCCCAGCTGTCGGTGTCGATGCCGACCTCGCGCTGGGTGATGATGCAGCCCTCGTGCTTGTGCACGAATTCGATCGGATCCTCGATGGTGATGATATGCCCGGTCGAGTTCTGGTTGCGGTAGCCGATCATCGCGGCGAGCGAGGTGGATTTACCGGTACCGGTGGCGCCGACGAAGATGATGATGCCGCGCTTGGTCATCGCCAGGGTCTTGATGATCGGCGGCAGGTTCAGTTCCTCCACCGTCGGGATCTTGGTCTCGATCCGGCGCAACACCATGCCCACCTGGTTGCGCTGGTAGAAGCACGAGACGCGGAAGCGGCCGACACCCGAGACGCCGATGGCGAAGTTGCACTCGTGGGTTTTCTCGAATTCCTCGCGCTGCGGCGGGCTCATCACGTTCAGGACCAGGTCGCGCGACTGCTGCGGCGTGAGCGGGCTCTGGGTGATCGGGCTGATCTTGCCGTGGACCTTCATCGACGGCGGCATGCCCGCGGTGATGAACAGGTCCGACGCCTTCTGGTGCGCCATCAGCTTGAGGAAGCTGGTGAAATCGATGCTGCTCATGTCGTTCTCCGGCTTCTGTTGGCGTCAGTCGAACAGGCGCTTGTCCTTGGCGTACTCGCGGGCGTGCTGCTTGCTCACGACCGAGCGCTTGACCAGGTCCTGGAGGTGCTGGTCGAGGGTCATCATGCCGGACTGCTGGCCGGTCTGGATCGCCGAGTACATCTGCGCGACCTTGTCCTCGCGGATCAGGTTGCGGATGGCCGGGGTGCCCACCATGATTTCCCACGCCGCGGTGCGGCCGCCGCCGATCCGCTTCAGCAGCGCCTGCGAGATCACCGCGCGCAGCGATTCGGACAGCATCGAGCGCACCATCGGCTTCTCGCCGGCGGGGAACACGTCGATGATGCGGTCGATGGTCTTGGCTGCGGAACTCGTGTGCAGGGTCGCGAACACCAGGTGGCCGGTCTCGGCCGCGGTCAGGGCGAGGCGGATGGTCTCGATGTCGCGCATTTCGCCGACCAGGATGTAATCCGGGTCCTCGCGCAACGCGCTGCGCAGCGCCTCGTTGAAGCCGTGCGTGTCGCGGTGCACCTCGCGCTGGTTGATCAGGCACTTCTGCGCGGTGTGCACGAACTCGATCGGATCCTCGATCGAGAGGATGTGCGCGTACTCGCTCTTGTTGACGTGGTCGAGCATCGCCGCGAGCGTGGTCGACTTGCCGGAACCGGTCGGGCCGGTGACCAGGATCAGGCCCTGCGGCTGGTCGATCAGCTCCTTGAAGATGCGCGGGCAGCCGAGGTCCTCGAGGGTGAGCACTTCGGAGGGAATGGTGCGGAACACCGCGCCGGCGCCGCGGTTCTGGTTGAAGGCGTTGACGCGGAAGCGCGCCAGGCCGGGGATCTCGAACGAAAAGTCGACTTCGAGGAATTCCTCGTAATCGCGCCGCTGCTTGTCCGACATGATGTCGTACACCAGCGCATGCACCTGCTTGTGGTCCAGCGCCGGGATGTTGATGCGGCGAACGTCGCCGTCGACGCGGATCATCGGCGGCAGGCCTGCGGACAGGTGCAGGTCGGACGCCTTGTTCTTGACCGAGAAGGCCAGGAGTTCAGCGATATCCATGGTGGCAATACTCCCGTGGTGCGCGGCGTGTTTCCCCGTTTGCCGCGCCAGTCGTCGTAACCGCATCGGGGCCATCCTGCCCCGCCGCGACGCTTCGAGTCCCGCGCCCGTCCTGCATGGCAGGAACAGGCCCGTCCTCGCGTGCCAGCGAACCGACGCCGAAGCGGCGGAACCCGGCGGGTGCAGCTTCCCTGCAGCACCCTTGAACCCGCTGTCGCAAGACGCGGGCCACAGGCAGTATATGCCTCCCGCAAGAGCCGACAATCGATCCATGGACCCGTACCACCGGGCGTTTGTCGACGTCCTGCACAGTTTGGAGAACGCGGCGCGCACGGCCGGCCGGCCACATGCCGGACAACCGTCGGGCGTGCGCCTGCTGGCGGTATCCAAGACGCAGCCGGTGGAAGCGATCGCGGCCCTGGCCGGACTCGGCCAGCGCGCCTTCGGCGAAAACTATGTGCAGGAAGCCGCCGGCAAGATCGCCGCGCTCGCCGGCCGCGGGCTGGAGTGGCACCTGATCGGCCACCTGCAGTCGAACAAGGCGCGCGAAGCCGCCCGCGACTTCGACTGGGTGCAGACCGTGGACCGGCCCAAGCTGGCGACTGCCCTCGCCCGCCATCGACCGGACGACCTCGCGCCGCTGAACGTGCTGTTGCAGGTGAACATCGACGACGAGGCCGGCAAGCACGGTTGTCGCCCGGATGAACTTACGGCGCTTGCCGAAGCCGTCGCCGCCGAACCGCGGCTGGCGCTGCGCGGTCTCATGGCGATTCCCGCGCCGCACGCCGATCCGGAATGGCGCCGGCCCGCGTTCCGACGCATGCGCGAACTGTTCGAACGCCTGCGCGAAAACCATCCGCAGGCCGACACCTTGTCGATGGGCATGAGCGAGGACTTCGCCATCGCCATCGCCGAAGGTGCGACCATGGTCCGCATCGGCAGCGCCATTTTCGGCGCTCGCGACAAGAAGCCATCCGCATGATCGGGCCGCGAGCAATCAAGGAGACCGCGTGACGTTTTCATCGACCATCGCCTTCATCGGCGGCGGCAACATGGTGCGCAGCCTGGTCGGCGGGCTGGTCGCGCAGGGCGTGGTGAAGGCGTCGATCCACGTCGCCGAACCGGTCGACGCGCTGCGCGAGGCGCTGGCCAGCGATTTCGGCATCAAGGCCTATGCCACCGCCGCCGAAGCGGTCGATGGCGCGCATGCGTGGGTGTTTGCGGTCAAGCCGCAGGTCATGCGCACGGTGTGCGAAACCCTCGCGCCGCTGGCGCAGGCGTCCAGGCCGCTGGTCGTGTCGGTCGCGGCCGGCATCACCAGCGTGCAGCTCGAGCACTGGCTGGGCGGCGGCCTCGGCGTGGTGCGCGCGATGCCGAACACGCCCGCCCTGCTCGGCGCCGGCGCCACCGGCCTGTACGCGAACGCCCATGTCGATGCGAACGGGCGCTCGATCGTGGAACAACTGCTCGCGGCGACCGGCCCGACCACGTGGATCGCCGACGAAATGCAGATGGACGCGGTGACCGCGCTCTCCGGCAGCGGCCCGGCCTATGTGTTCCTGCTTGCCGAGGCGATGATCGCCGCCGGCGAAGCCGAAGGCCTGCCGCCTGATGCCGCGCGTGCGCTGGCGCTGCAGACCGTGCTCGGCGCGGCGCGGATGCTGGTCGAATCCGGCGAAGCGCCCGACGAACTCCGCAAGCGCGTGACTTCGCCGAACGGAACCACGCAGACGGCGCTGGAAAGCTTCGAACGCGACGGTTTCCGCGCGATCGTCGCGCGGGCCATCCACGCCGCGCGCGAACGCGGCCGCGAACTGTCCGCGATGAACGATTGAGGCGAACATGCACGCATTCCGCATTCCCGCCCTCCTCTGCATTGCATTCGCATTGGCGGGCTGCGGCCACGATTCCGCACCATCCCGTGCGCCGACGGCTGCGACCACGCCCGGCGATGCCGCGAACGGCGCCACCGCCACCAGCAACGGCATCACCCTGCGCGCGAACGTGGTCGAAACGCAGGATCTGCAGGCATCGGTCGCCGCCGGCTACGGCATCGCGCGCGAACCGAACCAGGCGCTGCTGCTCCTGACCGTGCGCGACGCCAACGGCGACAACGCCATGCCGGTATCGCTGCAGGCGAGCGTCTCCAGCCTCAAGGGTGGCGAACAGGCGCTGCCGCTGCGCGAAATTCGAACCGGCGGTTTCGTCGATCGCATCGCGCTGGTGCCGGTATCCGCGCCGGACACGCTGACATTCGAAATCCGTGCGCAACTGACGCCGGGTTCGACCTCGACCGTGCGCGTGAGCCGGGATTTCTATCCGCGGTGAATGCTTCCTCCTCCCCCTCGAATCGAAGGGGAGGGCTGGGGTGGGGTTGTCGCATTTCCACCAACCCCATCCCGACCTTCCCCTTCCCGAGGAAAGGGAAGGGGTTACAGCTGCTTCACCGACCAGTTCCGAATGATTTTCGCGATCTCGCGCACGCCATCAGTCAGCGCCGCCGGACCGGGCTGCAGGATGATCGGCGACTTGATTTCGTGCAGCTCGCCGTCGCGCACCGCGGGGATCGCGTTCCATCCGGGACGTGCAGCAACCTTGTCCGGACGGAATTTCTTGCCGCACCACGAACCGAGGATGATGTCCGGCACGCGCCAGATCACTTCGTCGCCGTCTTCGAGGATGCGCGCTTTCGCCAGCGGTTCCAGCGCGCGTTCCGGAAAGATGTCGTCGCCGCCGGCGATGCGCACGAGCTCGGCGACCCAGCGGATGCCGGTGATCGACGGTTCGTCCCATTCCTCGAAATAGACCTTGGGCCGCCGCGGCAATGTCGCCGACTCGCGTTCGATGATGTCGAGTCCGCGTTGCAATTCTTCCGCGTAGTCGTTTGCCTTTTCGCCGACGCCGACCAGCGCGCCGAGTCGACGCACGTAATCGAGGATGCCATCGACGCTGCGATGGTTGCTGATCCACACCTCGATGCCGCGGCGGATCAGCTCCGCCGCGATCCCGGCCTGGATGTCGGAGAACCCGACCACGAAATCCGGTTCGAGCTTCAGGATTTCGTCGATCTTCGCGCTGGTGAACGCGCTGACCTTGGGCTTTTCCCTGCGCGCACGCGGCGGGCGCACGGTGAAGCCGCTGATGCCGACGATGCGCTCCTGCTCGCCGAGCGCGTACAGGACTTCGGTCGGTTCCTCGGTGAGGCAGACGATGCGGCGCGGGCCGCGGGTCATGCTCACGGATAAAGCATCCGCTTCGCCCAGTTCCCCGCATCGTCGCGTTCGTACAGATGGCGTTCGTGCAGGCGGAACTGCGCGCCGTACCAGAACTCGATGCTGCGCGGCGCGATGCGGAAGCCGCCCCAGCGCGGCGGGCGCGGCACGTCGCGGCCCTCGAACTCGGCCTCGGCCATTTCCAGCCGGCGCTCGAAGGTCTCGCGCGCTTCCAGCGTTTCCGACTGGCGCGAAGCCCAGGCGCCGACCTGGCTCATGCGCGGGCGGCCGGCGAAATACGCATCGGCCTCGGCATCGGCGATGATCGACGCGTCGCCTTCGATCCGCACCTGCATGCCGTGGCGCACGCGCGGCCAGTGGAACATCAGCGCCGCGCGCGGGTCGGCCTGCAATTCGCGACCCTTGCGCCCGTCGAGGTGGGTGTAGAACACGAAGCCCTCCGGCCCGTGCGCCTTCAGCAGCACGATGCGCGCCGCCGGTCCACGCTCGCCGATGGTGGCGAGCGTCATCGCGGTGCGGTCTGGTTCGCGCGCGGCTTGCGCCTCGTCGAACAGGCGGTCGAAGGTGGCCAGGGCCTCGGCGAGCAGCGCGTCCATTGCGTTATTGTCGCGCGATGGCGCACCGCACGCACCCACCCTCGCCCACCGGCTATTCCCGACCCTTCGTCGCCGCGGTGCTGGACGATGCGCTGGCGCAGAAAAGCCGCGTGTACGCCATCGCCGGACTACAGGGCACCGGCAAGTCCACGCTGTCGGCGCAGCTGGCCACCCTCGCCGCCGGGCGCGGCCTGCGCACGGTGGTGCTGTCCATCGACGACTTCTACCTCGGTCGGCGCGAACGCCTGGTGCTGGGCCGCACCGTGCATCCGCTGCTGGCCACGCGCGGGGCGCCTGGCAGCCATGACGTGGCGCTGGCCATCGACACCATCGACGCACTGCGCGAAGGCCGCGCGGCGCGGCTGCCGCGCTTCGACAAGATCGCCGACCGCCGCCTGCCACCGTCGAAATGGCCGCTGGCGCGCGACACCGATCTGGTGCTGTTCGAAGGCTGGTTCCAGAAGGTGCCGCCGCAACGCGAGGACGAACTCGCCGTGCCGCTCAATGCGCTGGAACGCAATGAAGATGCGGATGGCACCTGGCGACGCTGGTGCAACGACGCGCTGGCCCGCGACTACCCGCCGCTGTGGCAGCGCATCGAGCGCATGCTGTTGCTCGAAGGCCCGGGCTTCGAGGTGGTGCCGGAATGGCGCTGGCAGCAGGAGGTGACGCTACAGGCGGCGAACCCCGACCGGCAGGCGATGACGAAACCGCAGGTGCTGCGCTTCGTGCAGTTCTTCGAGCGCGTCAGCCGGCAGGCGCTGCGAACCCTGCCGGCCATCGCCGACCGCCACGTGCGCCTGGACGCGGCGCGGCGGCCGCTGGATCCCCTGCCGCTCAGCTGACCACGAAGGTCACGCGCAGGTTGACGCGCCATTCGGCGACATTGCCGTTGTCGTCGGTGACGACCTTGATCTCGTTCACCCACGCGCCCTTGATGTTCTTGATGGTTTCCCCGGCTTTCTTCAGGCCGGTCTTCACTGCGTCTTCCATGCTGGTCTTGGACGAGGCGTTGAGTTCGACGATCTTGGCGACGGACATGGTGCTTCCTTCGGAATGGCGGCGATTGCCGGGGACGGCCAGACTAGGCGGGCGCTTGTTAAGGCCGCGCAGAAGGATTCGGCGTGGCCGCATTGGCTTAAGATCGTGACGATGAATCCCGCCCCCAACCTCGCCCTGGTCGGACCGATGGGCGCCGGCAAGAGCGCCGTCGGGCGCTTGCTGGCCGAACGCCTCGGCTTGCGCTTCGCCGACCTCGACCACGAGGTCGAGGAACGCAGCGGCGCAAGTATCGCCACGATCTTCGAATGCGCGGGCGAGGCCGGTTTCCGCGAACGCGAATGCGCGACCCTGCAATCCCTGCTCGCCGGCGACGGGCTGGTGCTCGCCACCGGCGGCGGCGCGGTGCTGGATGCCGACAACCGCCAGCTGCTGCGCGAACGCTGCTTCGTCGTGCACCTGCACCTGGACGTGCCCGCGCAGTTGCAGCGCCTCGCCCGCGACCGCAACCGTCCGCTGCTGCAGCGCCCGGACCGCGAACAGGCGCTGCGCGAGCTCGCCGCGGTGCGCGGCCCGTTGTATGACGAAATCGCGGACTTGCGCCTCGACACCGGCGACGACAACGCGACGCACGCAGCGGCCGCGCTGGCCGAATTGCTCGCCACGCGATGGCAGCGCGGGAGCATCGCGGCGTGACGGCTTCCATCCGCGTCGGCGGCGACAAACCCTACGCGATCCGCATCGGCGGCGGCCTGCTCGGGAATGCCGATGCACTGCTCGCGCCGCTGCGTGGACGCCACGCGCTCATCGTGGGCGATGCGAACGTCGCGCCGCTGTACGCCGCGCGCGTCGCGGATGCGCTGCGTTCGCGCGACCGAATCGTCGTCGGCGAATGCGTGCTGCCCGCGGGCGAGGAATCGAAACGATTACCGCAGTTCGAAGCCGTGCTGCAGTCGCTGGCGCAACTCGGCGCGACCCGCGACGCCTGCGTGTACGCGCTCGGCGGCGGCGTGGTCGGCGACCTCGCCGGTTTCGCCGCGGCCTGCTGGATGCGCGGGATCGATTGCGTGCAACTTCCGACCAGCCTGCTGGCGATGGTCGATTCATCGGTCGGCGGCAAGACCGGCCTCGACCTCGACGCCGGCAAGAACCTGATCGGTGCGTTCCATCCGCCGGTCGCGGTGCTGGCCGACACCGATGCGCTGCGCACCCTGCCACCGCGCGAACTGCGCGCGGGCCTGGCCGAAGTCGTGAAGTACGGCGCGATCCGCGACGGCGCGTTCCTCGACTGGCTCGATACGAATGTCGCCACGCTGCTCGCCAGCGACGGCGACGCGCTGGCCGAGGCGATTGCCCGCAGTTGCACGCACAAGGCCGCGATCGTCGAACGCGACCCGTTCGAACACGGCGAACGCGCGCTGCTGAACTTCGGCCACACCTTCGGCCACGCGATCGAGGCCGAACAAGGCTATTCCGGCCTCAACCACGGCGAGGCCGTCGCGGTCGGCATGGTGCTGGCGGCACGGCTCTCGACCCGACTCGACATGGCCGGCGCCGCCGATGCGGAGCGGCTGGCGGCGCTGCTCATCCGCTTCGGATTGCCGGTCGCGATCCCGTCCGGACTCCGGCCGGAGGCCCTGCTCGCGCGCATGCGCCTGGACAAAAAGGCCAGTGCCGATGGCCTGCGCTTCGTGCTCTGGCGCGGGCCGGGGCGCGCGGAAGTCCTAGCCGGGGTGGAGGAAGACGCGGTGCGGGCAGTGCTCGCTTCACCCCCTCCCCTTCCCTGAAGGGGAGGGCTGGGGTGGGGTTGTGTATCCGCGGACAACCCCCTCCCAACCTCCCCCTTCGATGTGCGAAGGGGGAGGAGTGGCCTCGCCGCTTACAATTCGCACATGCGCCTGCTGCTGCAACAACGCCCCGACGGCCGCGAATCGCCGCGTTTCGTGCAACTGCAACTGGAAGCCGACCTGCTCGGCGGCTGGTCGCTGCTGCGCGAGACCGGGCAGATCGGCGGCCGCAGCACGCTCAAGCGCGAGCAGTTCCCGGACCAGCAAAGCGCGTTGCTGGCGCTGGAACATGCCCGCGACCTGCAGCTGAAGAAGGGCTTCCAGTTGATGTTCGCGCAAGGCGCGGATGCGCCGAAAAGCTAGCTGCCATTTGGTGGCTCGTGGTTGGTCGTCATGTGCGCCATGATCACCAACGACCAACCACCAACAACGAACTCATCCACAATCGCACCACGGACCCGACGTTGACGACTCCCCTCCTCCAGAACGACCGCCTCCTGCGCGCGCTGCGACGCGAACCCGTGGACTGCACGCCGGTATGGCTGATGCGCCAGGCCGGGCGCTACCTGCCCGAATACCGCGCCACGCGCGCCAAGGCCGGCAGCTTCCTCGCGATGGCGAAGAACCCCGAGCTCGCCTGCGAGGTGACGTTGCAGCCACTGCGTCGCTTCGACCTCGATGCGGCGATCCTGTTTTCCGACATCCTCACCGTGCCCGACGCGATGGGCCTCGGCCTGTATTTCGTCGAAGGCGAAGGCCCGAAGTTCGAACGCCCGGTCCGCAGCGCGGAGGACGTGGCGAAGCTCGCGGTGCCGGACATGGAAACCGAACTGCGCTACGTGATGGACGCGGTGCGCACCATCCGCCGCGAACTGGATGGCAAGGTGCCGCTGATCGGTTTTTCCGGCAGCCCGTGGACCCTGGCCTGCTACATGGTCGAAGGCGGCGGCAGCGACAATTTCTCGAAGATCAAGGCGATGGCCTTGGACGAACCCGCGCTGCTGCACCGCGTGCTGCAAGTGAACACCGACGCGGTGATCGCCTACCTCGCCGCGCAACGCGCGGCCGGCGCGCAGGCGTTGCAGGTGTTCGACACCTGGGGCGGCGTGCTGTCGCCGGTGATGTATCGCGAATTCTCGCTGCCCTATCTCGTGCGTATCGCGCGCGAACTCGAACGCGGCGACGTGCCGCCAGGCAACGGCTCAGCCGTTGCGAAAACACCACTCATCCTGTTCGGCAAGGGCAATGCGCCGTACCTCGAGGAACTCGCCGCCAGCGGCGCCGAAGGCGTGGGCGTGGACTGGACGATCGGCCTCGATGACGCCGCGCGCCGCGTGCAGGGCAAGGTCGCGCTGCAGGGCAACCTCGACCCGGCGACGCTGTACGGCAAGCCGGATGCGATCCGCGCGCAGGCGCAAGCCGCGCTCGACGCCTACCGCGACGGCAACGGCGGTTCGCGCGAAGGCCACGTGTTCAACCTCGGCCACGGCCTGTCGCCGGACATGGATCCGGAACACGTCGGCGCGCTGGTGGATGCGGTGCACGCGGAAAGCGCGCGCTGATCCATTCCGCCGGCATCGGTCCATCGCTGCGACGTTTTTCCGACTCGCCGCCGCGCAGGATCGCGACGTCGTGACCTGGTGGAAAACCCCATGCGCCCTTGGTTGCGAATGTGCGTGTCGCTCGCGTTCCTGTCGCCCTCGGCGCCAGCCCTGGCTGGCGGTCCGTTCCTGATCGATCACCGGGTGAACTACGACGATTCCGGGATCTGGAAGCGCAGCTACCAGAAGGATCTCGCTGCGGCGACGGCCGTCACCACCATCGCCGGCGCCTTGTTCATCGACCACGACAGCCGCCTCGGCCGCACCTTCGGCCAGTCGCTGGACGCGATGGTGTTCACAGCCGCGACCACCTCGGTGATGAAGCTCGCCTTCTCGCGCGAACGCCCCAACCAGAACAGCGATCCATCCGATTTCTTCGACGGCAAGGGCTATGGCAGCTTCCCCAGCGGCGAGGTCGCGGAGATGAGCGCGGTGGTGACGCCCTTCATCGCCGAATATGGCCACGACCATCCCGCCGTGTACGCGCTCGCCGCGTTGCCGGTGTACGACGCCATCGCCCGGGTCAAGGTGCAGGGGCACTGGCAAAGCGACGTGATCGTGGGCGCCGCGGTCGGCACCGCGTTCGGCATCTACGCGCATCGCCGCCCCACGCCGTTCTTCATCGGCCTGCTGCCCGGGGGCGGGACGCTGGTGGGCTACCACAAGGACTTCTAGCGTCCGCTCGATACCGGGGCGATGCCCGCGGCAGTCGTTCAAGGCGGCTTTAGCCGAAGCTGGCGATGATCGCGAGAACATGTCTCGCACGATCCTCGCCTTCGCCCTCCTTGCATTCGTCGCCACACAGGCGGCGAATGCGTCTCCGGATCCGCAACCCGATCATTGGAGCATCCGCGCGAACGGCCATCCCGGCGTGCCCCGTGCCGTGACCAGCGGCAGCAACGTGAACAACGGCCGGGTCGAGGCGGCGACGCCCTTGCAGGCCGCGCCGTTCGCGCAACGCCAGCGCGGCATGGCCGAAGTCCGCGTCTTCGCGGATGTGACGAGCATGGCGGTCCTGCGCGCTCCCGGCGTGGATGCGTCGCGCGAACTCGATCGCGCACTGGACTGGCTGCAACGCCTCGCGGGCAGGACACCGGCGCGTATCGAATTGACCGTCGTCGATGCCGCGGTGCACCGCCGCGTGCGTCGCGTGCACGACGGCCGCGACGCGACCGTGGTCGATCTGGTCGTTCCGCTCGCCGCCGACGGCACGACGCATTCGACGCCTTCGTCCCGGCTCGGCTCGGCGCTGGCCATCGCCCTGCACGAAGCCAGCCATGCCCTGCACGATGGACTTGCTCGCACGCCGGAGCAGCGCGACGACGACGAGCAGCGCGCATCGCTGGTCGAAGCCTGCTACCTCGTCGATACCCTGCAGCCGGGCGACACGCTGCGGCTGCAACCCGGCCGCGCCACGGAATCCGGTGGCGATTTCACCGAGGTGCACAGCCGCGATGCCGCGCGCGAAACGATGCGGGAACTGCAACGCGCGGCAGGCGGCGACATCGTCGCGTGGAACGACCCGGTGGCGAAGCTCGGCGTGCGCACGCTGTGCGCGGTGCGGCTGGCGGAACCCTAGCTGCGCCGTTTCGACAAGGCATCCGCAATCGCCGTTGCCAGCATCGCGCCGGTCACCGGCTTGCGCAGGAAGCCGTCGAAACCGGCCGCGAGCGCCGCGGGTTCGGCGTCGCCATCGGCGCGCGCAGTCACCGCAACCAGCGGTTTCGCGAATCCTTGTGCACGCAATGCGCGCGCTAGCGCGAGGCCGTCGAGTCCGGGCAGGTCGAGGTCGAGCAGGCCGAGGTCGAATGGCGTCGAAGCGGCTTCGGTCAATGCGGCGAGTCCGTGCAAGGCATGCGTCACCTCGTGCCCCTGTGCGCGCAGCAAGCCGGACACCACTTCGGCGACGGTGGGATCATCCTCGACCAGCAGCAGGCGCAGCGCACCGGCGGTGGCTTGCGGAGCACGCGATGCCTCGACCGTGCGTGGTGCGGACTGCGCCGCTGCGAGTGGCAGTTCGACACTGAAGCAGGTGCCCTGCCCCGGCGCGCTGTCGACGCCGATGCGCCCGCCCATCGCCGCGGCGAGTTCCTGTGAAATCGCCAGGCCCAATCCGCTGCCGCCGTAGCGGGTCGCGGTGCGCGCGCCCTCCGCCTGTTCGAAACGACGGAACAGGCGCGATTTCTGTTCGTCGTTGAGCCCGGGCCCGGTGTCGCGCACTTCGAAGCGCGCGCCTTGCGGCGACAGCGGCGAGACCGCGAGCGCGATTTCGCCTTGCTCGGTGAACTTGATCGCATTGCCGAGCAGGTTCAGCAGGATCTGCGAGATGCGCCCGCGGTCGCCGCGCAACCGGGCCGGCGTCGACGGATCGATCGTGGCGGCGAAGCGCAGGCCGCGCTGCGCGGCGAGCGGCGCCATCAACGCCGCGACATCGTCGACCAGGCCGCGCAATTCGAAATCCACCGGATCGAGCTGCAGTTTCCCCGCCTCGATGCGGGCGAGGTCGAGCGCATCGTTGACCAGCCGCAGCAGATGCTCGCCAGCGCGGCGGATCGCATCGACCTGGCCGCGCTGGGTGGCGTCCAGCGCACCCGCCTGCAGCAGTTCGCTCATGCCGAGCACGCCGGTCATCGGCGTGCGTACCTCGTGCCCGAGGGTGGCGAGGAACCGCGATTTCGCCTCCGATGCCTGTTCGGCCAGCTCGCGCTTGTGCTCGGCGAGTTGCCACGCGCTGCGGCGCTGCAGGCGCCGGCGGTAGGCGATCGCCGCCCACGCGACGAGCAGCGCGCCCAGCAGCACGAACCCGGCGTACGCCCATGCGGTGCGCCACCACGGGGGCAGGACGCGGAAGCTCAGCTGCTGTTCGTGCGCGGGATTGCCGTTCGCATCGAGCGCGCGCATGCGCAGGGTGAAATTTCCGGGCGGCAAGCCCGCGATCACGCGTCCGCCATCCGCGCCCTGTGCGATCCAGCCATGGTCGTAACCGTCGATCCGGCTCCAGTAGCGGTTCGAGGTCGGGTCGTCGTAGGCGAGCAGTCGCGCATCGACGCGCATTTCGTGCTCGCCCCAGGGCAGTTCGGGCTCGCCCCCCTGCGGCAGCGGCTGCCAGTCGCCGTTGCGGCGCACGGACACCGAATCCAGGCGCAGGCTCGGCGTCGTACCGGGTGCGTCCGCCATCGCCGCGTCGACCAGCACCACCGAACCATCCATCGTCGCCGCCGCGAGCAGGCGTCCGCCGTCGGCGATGGCGATGCCGCGGTCGATGAATTCCTCGCTGGTCAGGCCGCTCTGCGCGCCGTAGTGGCGCAGCGTGCGCTTGACCGGATCCCAGCAATACAGCCCGCGCGTGGTGCTGATCCAGAGGCGATGCCGAGCATCCATGCGCATGCCGGCGGAACCGATCGCGGGCATGCCCTGCGCCTGCGCGACACGTTCGAGCAGTTTCCAGCCATCGCCCGCGCGGCGGTAATGCTCCAGCCCCGCCAGCCGCTGCAGCCACAACGCATCGTTGCCGTCGAACGCGAATGCGTACACGCGCTCGCCCGCCAGCGATGGCTCGGCACGAAAACGCCGCGCGTGCGCATCGTAGCGGCGCATCCCGGTCGCATCCGCGACCCACGGCGTGCCGTCGGGGGCGAGGTCGAACTGTTCCGCATCCACCAGGCCCAGCCCGCTGTCCTCGCCCGCGCGCAGATCGAGGAGCACGCGACCGGTGCCGGCGTCGCGCTGCTGCACCCCGCCGCCGATGGCGAGCAACCAGACGCTGCCGTCCGGGGCGATGCGCAGGTGTTCGATGCCCCCGTCCGGCACCGCGTCGTGCGCGTCGCCCGGCGTCCATTCGTCCACCGTGTCCGGACCGATGCGGATCAAGTCGTTGTTGGCGCCCGCCCACAGCCGCCCGGAACGGTCTTCGACGATGGATTTGAGCTTCTCGCCGCGCAGGCGATCGTCGATCTCCGCGCCCTGGCGTTCGACATGACCGTCCGGAGCGAGGTGTTCGATGATGCCGTTGTAGCCGCCCAGCCAGACACCGCCGTCGCGTGCCGGGGCCATGGCCCGGTACACGCTTCCGGACAAGCCGCCCGCGCCTTGCGTGTACTGGGCGAGCCGGCGCCAGTCCGAACGCAGGTAACCGATGCCGGCGCCGTACACCGGTACCCACAGCGCGCCATCGCGCTGGCGCACCAGTGCTTCGATCGTGTGCGGGATGTTCGGCCCGCCCAGCTCCACCGGCTCCGGCGGCCCATCGCCCTGTAGGCGCCACAGCCCGCGCTGGCTGGTGATCCAGTGGGCGTTTCCGTCGCGGGCAATGGTCTTCATCGCGTTCGGCCGTTCGAACATCGACGACCACGACGGCCGGGTCCAGCGCCCGTCGGCCTCGTGCCGCCAGACCCCGGCCGAGGTCGCGACCCAGAGCGCGCCGGCTTCCGGTGTCAGCGTGTACACCAGCGGCTGCGATTGGACGCCTGGCAGCGGCATCACGGATGCGCGGCCATCGACGATGCGGGCCAAACCCTTGTCGGTTGCCACCCACAGCGCGCCGGCAGAGTCGAACGCCAGCGACAGGACCGTGTCGGAGGGCAGGCCGTCCTGTGCGCGCCAACCGTCGATGCGGCCATTGGCCTGCATCCGACGCACGCCGGCGTCGTAGGTGCCGAACCACAGCTCGTCGCCGCGGCTGGCGATGGCCCAGGTGTCGTCGCTGCCCAGTTGCGGGTGGTCGGCCTTGCGGTAGAGGTGCAGGTCGCGGTTCGGCGCATCGAGCATGCCGATGCCGCCGCCCTCGATGGCGAACCAGACACGTCCGCGATGGTCGATGTGCAGCGCCTGGATGTTGTTGCCGGGCAGGCTCTCGCGCGCGTCGGGGTCGTAGCGCCAGACCCGCATGCCGATGCCGTCGAAGCGGGCGAGGCCGTCGGCGGTGGCGATCCACAGATAACCCTCGTGGTCCAGCGCCAGCGCCTTGTTGTCGCTGGCCGGCAGGCCCTGGGCGCTGCCGACGATGCGGAAACGCGGGATTTCCGGCACCCGCGCCCACGCCGCGCCCACGGCCAGGCATCCCGCCAGCAGCCAGCCTGCGATCCGACGCATGGTTCCCCCGAAGCACTCCCCGGCCGCATCCTCGCAACGCGGCGTTCCAGCCGCAACATCCGGCGTTCATCGCGGCTGTGCCTAGAATTCACCCGACCCGCCGCGAGACCCGCCATGCCCCCGTCGTGCCGACTCGCCCTCGCCCTGCTCGCGTCCGTGCTGCCGTTCGCCGCATCGGCGGAAACGGCGCATTACGCACTCGACCCGGTGCATACCCGCGTGCTGTTCGCGGTCAGCCACGCGGGCTTCTCGCAGGCACTGGGCACGGTCTCCGGCAGCCATGGCGAACTGTGGTTCGACCCGGACGACTGGAGCAGCGCCAAGCTCACCGTCGAGGTGCCGCTGCAGCGCCTCGACATGGGCGACGAGAAATGGACGAAGGCCGTGCTCGCGGCGAACCTGCTCGACAGCAAGGACTTCCCGGTGGCGCGCTTCGCATCGAAGCGCATCGAAGCGCAGGACGCCACGCATGCACGGGTCTGCGGCGACCTCACGCTGCACGGCGTCACCCGCGACACCTGCCTCGACGTGACCTTCAACCAGCTGAAGCGGCATCCGCTGCCGCCGTTCCGGCGCACCGCGGGGTTTTCCGCCACCACGACGCTCAGCCGCAAGGACTTCGGCATCGTCGCGTGGCCAACGGTGATCGGCGACGCGGTGGAACTGAGGATCGAAGCCGAAGCGGTACGCGCGCACGCGGCAAGCGACGATTCCGATTCCTCCCCCGCGCCTGCATCCGAGACCGATGCAACGGAGACGCATCCATGAGCCTGAAGAACCCGCGCGAACGCTGGGGCGCGGTGAGCCAGTCCTTCCATTGGCTGATCGTGCTGCTGCTGCTCGCGCAGGGCACCGTCGGCCTGCTGATGGGCGACATGGCGCGCGGCCCGGACAAGATCGCGATCTATGCCCTGCACAAGTCGGTCGGCATCACCATCCTCGCGCTCGCCATTGCGCGCTTGCTGTGGCGGTTGTACGCGGGGCGTCCTGCGCCGGTCGCGGGCACGCCGGCGTGGCAGGAACGCGCGGCTTCGGCGATGCATGTCGCGTTGTACGTGATGCTGTTCGCGGTACCGATCAGTGGCTGGGTGATGAACTCCGCCACGGGCTTCCCCTTGCAGTGGTTCGGGTTGTTCAACCTGCCCTCGATCGCACCGCATGATCGCGACCTGCACGAATTCACCGAAAGCCTGCACGAATGGCTGTTCTGGCTGCTGGTCGCGCTGGCGGCGGCACATGCCGCGGCGGCCGTCTACCACCACCTGTTCCAGCGCGATGCCACCCTCGCGCGCATGCTGCCGCGCGGCTGGCTGCATACCCCTACGCAGGAGAACCGCGATGTCGCCTAAAGCCTTGCTGATTCCGCTTCTGCTGTTCGCCACGCCCGCGTTTGCTGCGGACTACGTGCAGGCGCCGGGTTCGGCGCTGACCTTCGCCGGCAAGTACCAGGGCGAGGTGTTCACCGGCAGGTTCCCGGGATTCGTCACGAAATTCTCGTTCGATCCCGCGCAACTGGCGAACGCAAGGCTCGACGTCACCATCCCGCTCGCGACCGCGACCACCGGCAACGACGACTACGACGAGAGCCTCCGCGGCGACGATTTCTTCGCCAGCGCGAAATTCGCCCAGGCCCGCTACACCGCGAGCAAGTTCCGCGCGCTCGGCGGCAACCGCTACGCCGCCGACGGCACGCTGTCGCTGCACGGCGTGGACAAGCCGGTAACGCTGGAATTCACCTGGACGCCGGGTGCGAAGCCGGTGCTCGCCGGCAAGGCGACCGTCTCGCGGCTGGCCTTCGGCGTCGGCGGCGGCGACTGGGCCGACACCGGCCTGATCCCGGACGCGATCGCGGTGGCGACCAAGGTGGTGTTCGCGCCAGCGCCGTGATTTTTCCCTCCCCCCGCTAGCGGGGAGAGGGTGCCGAAGGTGGGTGAGGGGCAAGAAATTCCGCCAGCTTCTCCACATCGAACGGCCATTCCAGCTCGACGCCGCGATCCTCGTCGCGCAGCACCGGCACGCGGATCCCGTAGCGTTGCTCCAGCACCTCGTCGCCGTCGATGAAGACGCTGTCGAATTCCGGTGCTCGGACTCCAGCCAAAAGGCCAAGCGCGAGGTCGCAGAGGTGGCAGTCGTCGCGCTGGTACAGGGTCAGTCGCATGCGCCTAGAATAACGACATGGCAGTTTCCACCTTCGACCTCTACAAGATCGGCATCGGCCCGAGCTCCTCGCACACCGTCGGGCCGATGCGCGCGGCGGCGCGCTTCGTCGAGAAGTGGCTGGTCGAACCCGGGCGCCTCGACGAGGTCGCTCGGGTGCGCGCCGAGGTGTTCGGTTCGCTGGCGCTGACCGGGCGCGGCCACGGCACCGACAAGGCGGTGCTGATGGGCCTGGAGGGCCACTGGCCGAACCTGATCGATCCGGACGTCATCCCCGCGGCGCTCGAACGCATCCGTTCGACGAAGAAGCTCCGCCTGCACGGCTCGCACGACATCACGTTCGACGAGAAGACCGATCTGGTCATGAACAAGCGGCAGAAGCTGCCGTTCCACACCAATGGCATGCGCTTCGCCGCTTATGACGCGAGCGGTGGCGAAATCGCCTCGCGCGACTACTACTCGGTCGGCGGCGGCTTCGTCGTCAACCAGGACGAGGCCGCGGAAGACCGCATCGTCGCCGACACCACCGAACTCGCGTTCCCGTTCCACACCGGCGCCGAACTGCTGGCGCAATGCGAACGCAACGGGCTCAGCATCGCGCAGCTGATGTTCGCGAACGAGCAGGCCTGGCGCAGCGAAGGCGAGATCCGCGCCGGCCTGCGCGAACTCTGGCGCGCGATGCAGGACTGCGTGGCGCGCGGCATCCGCGAAACCGGCACCCTGCCCGGCGGCCTGCATGTGGCGCGGCGTGCGCCGGCCCTGTTCGCGGACCTGTCGTCGCGGCCGGAAGCGGCGATGCGCGACCCGCTCACCGTGCTCGACTGGGTGAACCTCTACGCGCTCGCGGTGAACGAGGAAAACGCCGCCGGCGGACGCGTGGTCACCGCGCCGACCAATGGCGCGGCCGGGATCATTCCGGCGGTGCTGCACTACTACGACCGCTTCTGCCCCGGTGCAAGCGAACAGGGCGTGTTCGATTTCCTGCTTACCGCATCGGCGGTCGGCATCCTGTACAAGGAAAACGCCTCGATTTCCGGCGCCGAAGTCGGCTGCCAGGGCGAGGTCGGCGTGGCCTGCTCGATGGCGGCAGCGGGACTCACCGCCGCGCTCGGCGGCACGCCTTCGCAGATCGAGAACGCCGCCGAGATCGGCATGGAACACAACCTCGGCCTGACCTGCGATCCCATCGGCGGCCTGGTGCAGATTCCCTGCATCGAACGCAACGCGATGGGTTCGGTCAAGGCGATCAACGCCTCGCGCATGGCGCTGCGCGGCGACGGCAAGCACAAGGTCAGCCTCGACAAGGTGATCAAGACCATGCGCGACACCGGCCGCGACATGCAGGACAAGTACAAGGAAACCAGCCGCGGCGGCCTCGCGGTGAACGTGATCGAGTGTTGAGGCGATGCGCGCCCTGATCCTTCCCGGGCTGGATGGAACAGGAAAACTGCTCACGGATTTCATCGAAGCGCTCGAACCCGATATCCCCGCGGATGTGGTCTCGTACCCTCCCGATGCCGCAATGGATTACCACGAGCTCGCGGTCCTTGTTGAAAAATCTCTCCCTGACGGGAAATCCTTGCTGATCGCCGAGTCCTTCTCGGGACCGATCGCCATCCGCCTCGCGGCCAGGTTGCCCGGGCGGTTCGTCGGCTTGGTGTTGTGCGCGACTTTCGCGAAATCGCCGCACACATGGTTGAAGCCTTTCCGCGGGTTGCTCGACTTGCCGCTGCCGATTCCTGCGACCGGATTGATCGACAAATTCACGATGGGCCGCTGGATCACCAAGGACTGGAAAGGTCGAATCATGGCTGCCGTGAAAGCACTTCGGCCCGAGGTAGCGAGGAAACGCCTTTCGGAAGTTTTGGCCGCGAATGCCTCGACCGACTTGGCGAACATCGACAACCCGATTCTTTACTTGCAAGCGACGGAGGATCAGCTTGTGCCGCGCCGAGCTTGGCTGCACATCAGGTCCGTCGCGCCACGCGCGCGGCTCGCCACCATCGAAGGTCCGCATTTTCTGCTGCAGGCAAACCCCCACGGCGCAGCAGAAGCCATTCGATCATTCGCCCACCGCATCGGCGGCGAACACGCGGGCGTGGAACGTCCTTGTTGACCTTACGTTCGGGCTCCGCCCCGAACGTGACCGAGTGCCGATTCCGCGAACCGCGCGCTCGTCGCCGCCGACCGTCCCTTCGTCGGGCATAGCGCACCTTTCACGAACGCCGGCCTATAGTCCGCCCCATGGACGCCAGGGGGAAAAGCGTCATCCGCTGGGGACTGCTGACCGGCCTGTATTTCGCCGGCACCGTCGTCGCCAGCCTGTTCCTGCGCACCCCGCAGGACATCACCCTGTTCTGGCCCTGCGCGGGCATCGGCTACGCCCTCGTGCTGCGCTACGGCGCGCGCGCCGCCGCGGTGATCCCGGTCGGTATCCTGCTGATGCACCTGCTCCTGGTCCCGGTGCCGCCGCTGTTCCTCCCGTTCTCGGTCGGCAGCAACCTGTTCGGCGCGCTCGCGGCCGGCGCCTATGTCCGCCGCCGCCACCCGCAACCACTGCGCCTGGTCGCCGCCGATGGCCTGCTGCTGCTGCGCGGTGGCCTGCTGCTGTGCATCGTCAGCACCACGATCGGCTGCCTGGGGCTGTTCGTCGCCGGCATGATTCCGGTTCACGATGCCGTGGAGGCAGTCGTGCTGTGGTTCCTCGGCGACCTGCTCGGCACGACCGCGACCGTCCCGGGCCTGATGCTGCTGTTCGCGCACTTCGACGACATGCAGCCCTTGCCGCGCGCGCGCGATTCGGCGCGCGCGCCGGAACACGCGGCCTGGCTGGTTTCCCTGTGCCTCAGCCTCAGCTTCGTGTTCGTCATCGGCCGAGGCGGCAGTCCCTATGCGCTGGCACTGGTCAGCCTGCCGCTGGCGGTGCTGATGTGGTCGGCGGTGCGCTTCAATCCCTTGTGGACCACCATTGCCACCCTCGCCACGGTGGTGTTCCTGAGCCTGACTACCGGCCTCGGCCTCGGCAGCTTCGTCCGCCCGCCGACCGCGACCGACGCCGCGCTGCTGATGCTGCTGTTGTGCATGATCTCGATCCTGCCGCTGCTGGTGACCGCCTCCGACCACGAGAAACGCATGGCCGCGTCCGCGCTCTACCGGCGCGCCACCCGCGACCCCGTCACCGGGCTGCTCAATCGCGCGACCTTCGCCGAACGCGCGCGCCAGCGCCTCGCCGCATCCGACGACGAGCTCGCAGTTCTCTACCTCGACCTCGACCAGTTCAAGCTGGTCAATTCCTCGAGCAGCCACGCCGCCGGAGACGAACTGTTGCGCAACGTCGGCAACGTGGTCCAGTCCGAGGCGGGCGCGGACGCCTTGGTGGCGCGCATCGGCGGCGACGAATTCGCGTTGCTGGTCGACGCGGGACAGGCGGCTGCGACGGCGTTGGCGCGCAGGCTGATCGCCGGCATCGAGGCGCTGCGCCCGGCGTGGAACGGCAACGTGCTGGCGATCACCACCAGCATCGGCATCGTGCCGGGCAAGCCGCCACACGGCGGCTTCGACGCGCTGCTGTCGCTGGCCGGCGCCGCCTGCGCCGCAGCCAAGGAACATGGCGGTGGACGCTTCCGCGTGGCCTTGCCCGACAGCGACGAAACGCGGCTGCGCACCGCGGCCATGCGTTCGGCGCTGCGCGTACGCGCGGCCATCGACGAGCGCCGCTTCGTGGCGTACTGCCAGTCGATCGTGCCGCTGCGCGCCGCGGACGACGGGCGCCGACATCTGGAGGTGCTGCTGCGCATGGTCGAACCCGACGGCAGCATCCTGCCGCCCGCCGAATTCATCGCCGCGGCCGAACGCTACCAACTCGGCCCGCGCCTGGACCGACACGCGATCGACCTGGTGCTTGACTGGCTGGAACAGCACCCGGATGCCGCCGGCGACATCGGCACCTGCAGCATCAACCTCGGCGGGGACACGCTGCTGGACGACGAATTCCGCGACGACCTGCACGCGCGCCTGCGCCGTGGCCGCTTCCCGCCCGACCGGCTATGCCTGGAGATCACCGAAACCAGCGTCGCCCGCGACCGCGGCCGCGCGCAGCGCTTCATCGGCCGAATGCGCGAACTCGGTTGCCGTTTCGCGCTGGACGATTTCGGCACCGGCTTCTGTTCGTTCAGCTACCTGCGCGACCTGGACGTCGATTTCCTCAAGATCGACGGCAGCTTCGTGCGCGACATGGAATCCTCGCCGCTGGCCGGCGCGGTGGTGCGCTCGATCACCGACATCGCCCACGTGCTGGACAAACGCGCCATCGCCGAGCATGTCGAGCACCCGCGCCAACGCGAGGTGCTGGCGGGGATCGGCGTGGACTACATCCAGGGCTACGCGATCGACCGCCCGATGCCGATCGACGACTACTTCTCGGCCGCGCAGCGCTGGATCGCGAGCACGTCGTCGAGCAACGCCGCCGCGGTTATCGCGGCGCCGGCGCCCGGCCCCTGAACCAGCAGCGGCTGGCGGCGGTAGCGATCGGACCAGATCGCGATGCGGTTGTCGCTGCCGTTGCCGCCGAGCAGCACGTCTCCGGGCACGAGCGCTTCCAGCCCGACCCGCGCACGACCATCCTCGCCAAGCCGCGCGACATGGCGCAGCTTCCCGCCGTTCCCGTAGGCGGCGGCGCAGCGTTCGCGCAGCGGCGCGTCCAGCGATTCCAGCGCTGCATCCACCGCGTCCGCCGGCAACGCAGCGAGTTCCGCCGGCACCAGTGATTCGACTTCGACCGCATCGGCTTCCAGTTCCACGCCGGCGGTGCGCGCCAGGATCAGCAACTTGCGCCGCACGTCTTCGCCGGACAGGTCCTCGCGTGGATCGGGTTCGGTGTAACCGGCCGCACATGCTTCGCGCACGAAGCCGGAAAACGGCCGCAACCCGTCGTATTGATCGCACAACCACGCCAGCGAGCCCGATAGCACGCCGGCGATGGCATGGATGCGGTCGCCTCCAGCCTGCAATTCCCGGATCGAACGCAACAACGGCAGGCCCGCGCCGACGGTCGCGCTGTCACCGTAGCGCGTGCCACCGACCGCGCAGGCGGTGCGGATATCGCGCCAGCGCGCCAGCGAAGCGCCCTGCCCCAGCTTGCAGGCGGTGACGACGTGGATGCCCTGCGCCAGCCACTGCACATGCCGCGTCGCGACCGCGTCGCTGGCGGTGGCATCGACCACGATCCGCACGCCATGCGTACGGAAGGCATTCGCCACCCGGTCCAGCGAAGCTTCGGCACCGGTGCGCGGCACGGGCGTGCGCAACGCAACGCCGCGCTTGTCGCCCACCATGCGCCGACTGTTGGCGACGTGCACGAGTTGCAGGCGACGGCCGAACGCGGTTCCCTGCCAGCTCCGCAGGCGCGCCAGCACCGCGCTGCCCACCGTGCCGGTGCCGAGCAACGCGACCTGCGCCGGCAGCGCCGCGTCACGGAATGCCGCCGACGCCAGCGCGATCTCCGCGCGTCGCTCCGCGAGCAACGCGCTCACGTCGCGGCCTGCACTAACGCGTCGCCGGTGCGGACCGTGCGCTGCAGCCCCGCGAGCACGTCGGCACGCAGGTCGTCGAGGTGCTCGATGCCCACCGACAGCCGCAGCAGGCCATCGCCGATGCCGGCGGCGGCGCGCACGTCCGGCGCCATCGCCGCGTGGGTCATCGTCGCCGGATGCGCGACCAGGCTTTCGACGCCGCCCAGCGATTCGGCCAGGGTGAAATGCTCCAATCCGTCGACGAAGGCGCGCACCGCGGCTTCGTCGGCGAGTTCGAACGAGAGCATCGCGCCGAAGCCGTGTTGTTGGCGCGCGGCCAGCGCGTGCCCCGGGTGCGATTCGAGGCCCGGGAAATGCACCTTCGCCACCGCCGGATGCGCCTGCAACGTGTGTGCGAGCGCGATGGCATTCTCCTGGTGCACGCGCAGGCGCGCGTCCAGCGTGCGCAGGCCGCGCAGGGTGAGGAAGCTGTCGAACGGCGCACCGGTGATGCCGAGCGCGTTCGCCCACCACGCGAGCGTTTCGTGCAGCGCGGCATCGCGCGCGATGACCGCGCCACCGACCACGTCGCTGTGTCCATTGATGTATTTCGTCGTCGAATGCACCACAACGTCCGCGCCGAATGCGATCGGGTTCTGCAGCGCGGGCGAGAGGAAGGTGTTGTCGACCACCGCCAGTGCGCCGGCCTTGTGCGCGGCGTCGATGACGAAGCGCAGGTCGGTGATGCGCAGCAGGGGATTGGACGGGGTTTCGATCCACACCACCGCCGGCTTGAGCGCCAGCGCCGCGGATAGCGCGCGCGGATCGGTAAGGTCGGCGAGCTGCAGCGTGAATCCGCCCTTGCGCGAGAGCGCATCGAACAACCGCCAGCTGCCGCCGTAACCGTCGTGCGCGGCGACCAGTGTGTCGCCGGGTTGCAGCAGCGCGTTGAGCACCAGGGTGATCGCGGCCATGCCGGTCGCGGTGACGATACCGCCGGCGCCGCCTTCAAGTTCGGCCAACGCTTCCCCGAGCAGGTCGCGGGTCGGGTTGCCGCTGCGGGTGTAGTCGTAACGGCGTTTTTCACCGAAGCCGGCGAAGCTGAAATTGCTCGACAACACCAGCGGCGGCGTCACCGCGCCGAAGGCCGTGTCGCGGTCGATGCCGGCGCGCACGGCGCAGGTGGCGGGCTTGTGCCGGCTCATGCGGCGATCTCCGGATACGATGATGCGAGGGTTGCGGACACGATCGCGGCGATCGCGTTTTCCTCCTTGAGGAAGGCGTCGTGGCCGTACTTCGAATGCAGCACATGCAGGTGCGCCGCACTGCCCAGGCGCGCGACCAGCACACGCGCATCCTCGACCGGGACCAGCCGGTCTTCGGCGACCGCAATCACCGTGACCGGGATGCGGATCGCTTCCGGCTCGACCGAGTGCAGGTCGATCGATTCGGACAGGCGCAGGAATGCGCTCGGCGGTGTCTTCGCCGCATACCTGGCGCCGCAATGGTCGAGGTAATCCTCGGCACCGGCACGGACGCGGCCGTTGACCACGCCGACGGGCGCGAAGCGCTGGTTGAATTCTTCCGGCGTGCGATAGCCGAGGATGGCGAGCTGCCGCGCCAGCGAAAGGCCATGCCCCTCGTCGCACTGCAGTGCGCCCAGCGCGACGATCTGTCGCTGCAGTGCACGCCACGCGCTGGAATACGGATGCGCGCGGTGGGTGCCGCTGATGGCGACCAGTTGCTTCAGGCGCGATGCATGGCGTGCGGCGAACTGCAGGCCGACCATCGCCCCGTAGGAGGCGCCGACCAAGGCTTCGAGCCGGGTGATGCCGAGCACGTCGAGCACCTGCGCAAACGCATCGGCCTGGTCGGCGGGATCGATCACCGCATCGAAGTCGCCATCGGCGCCGATCCAGTCGATCGCCAGCACGTGGCATGTTCGGGTATCGATCGCGCGGCCGGCGCCGACCTGCGCTTGCCACCAGCCGGCTTCAGGGAACGCCCCGGAAGCCGCGACATGCCGGCCGGCCGAGATTCCGCCTGCGACCAGCACCACGGGCGCGCCTTGCGGCCCGAGCCATTCGTAGCGGGCGCGGATGCGGCGCCGTCCCGCGTGGCGGAAATCGAGCTCGAACGCGCAGTCGCCGCGCACGACATCGGTGCAGGCATGGCCGAGGGTCGGATCGAAGGCGTCGACGGACTGGCAGGGGACCAGCCGCGCGGTCGTGACACTGGCAAGACTCATGGCGTCGTTCCTGGAAGGAAGAGGCCATCGAGTCCGCGGGGCAATGCCGGAGTGCAGCAGCCACGGCCCGCCTTGTCAGAAGCGGATCGCAACCATCTTCCGGTGGACGCACAGGTCCCCGCAGGAATTGGCACTGCGACGGGGCTTTCGCCCCATCCAGTTGCCCCGGCGTCTTCGGGCCTGTCCCTCAGCCGGTCTCGATGGATGGGTGCAGACTGCCCACGATTTCGAGTATTGTCAATCCCTTCATCCGCATGAAGCGATGAATATTCCTCTTCCCGGGCGGTGGGCCGGTTCCGCATACTTCGCGGATGCGCACTCCCCCCTTCTCCGCCACCTTGCTGGCGCTGCTGCTGGCCGCCTGCGCCAGTACCCCGGCGACGACCGCGTCAGCGAGATCGACCTCCCCCGTTCCCACGCACGTCGCACCGACGGTTCTGGTCGTGCCCGAGCGCTTCGTCTCCGCGGAAACGCCCGCCGAGGAGCTCGATTCGGTCGCGGCCTGGACCACGCCCGACGGCCACACGTGGGCCATCGTCACCGGCAAGTCCACCCATCGCCTCGATGTCTACGACGGCGATACCGGCGAACGCCTGCGCGAAGTCGGCGAGGAAGGCAGCGCGCCCGGGCAGTTCTTCCGTCCGAACGGCATCGCGGTCGCCGGCGACAGATTGTTCGTGGTCGAGCGCGACAACCATCGCGTGCAGGTGTTGTCGTTGCCGGACTTCAAGCCGGTCGGCACGTTCGGCGAAAGCGAGCTGCGCAGCCCGTACGGCTTGTGGATCAACGAGTCCGAACCGGGCGAACTCGCAATCTACGTCACCGACAGCTTCATGTACGGCAAGCACTACGACGTGGTGCCGCCCTATGCCGAACTGAACCAGCGCGTGCGTCGCTATCGCGTGCAGTTCGACCAGGCCGGCCGATTGATGGCGAACGACGGCGGCACGTTCGGCGACACCCGCGAGGAGTACGCGTTGCGCATGGTCGAATCCATCGCCGGCGACCCACCCAACGACCGCCTGCTCATCGCCGACGAGGACACGCGCCACCTGTCCACCCTGCGCGAGTACAGCTTCAGCGGCAAATTCACCGGCCGCAGCCTGCCGCAGGACAGTTTCGGCGCAGAAGCCGAAGGCGTGGCGCTGTGGACCTGCCCGGACGGCAGCGGTTACTGGATCGCGGTCGACCAACTCGCGCCGCTCACCATCTTCCACCTGTTCGACCGCAGGACGCTCGCGCCGGTGGGCAGTTTCGAAGGCAAGGTCACCTCGCACACCGACGGCGTCGCCCTGCACGGTCCGACCCGCGCATTCCCCGGCGGCGTGCTGTACGCGGTGCATGACGACAAGGCGCTGGCCGCGTTCGACCTGCGCGACGTCGCGCGCACGCTGCGGATCGCGCCGTCCTGCCTGCAGCAATGAACCTCGCGGGCCGCGCCGTTCTTCTGGCTGCGGCATTCGCCATCGCCGCGATTCCGTTCGCGCGTGCGGCAAAGGTCTATCGCTGGATCGACCGCCAGGGCGTGGTGCACTACGGCGACAGCGCGCCCGCGGCGAACGCGGTGGTTGGCGGCAACGCGCAGGTGAAGGTGATCCCGGTGCGCGCCGAGCCCGGTGCGATGGTCGCGTTGCGCCTCGAACACGACGGCGAGGACTACCTCGCCTTCGCCGACAACCGCCTCGCCGGCCCGGTGCAGGTGCGCTTGTCGTTCAGCCGCAGCCGCAACGTCATCGGCGATCCGCTGCTGCCCGCGCGCGCCACCGTCGATCCCCGCGGCAGCACGCTCATCGCGCGCATCGGCGCGGCCGATCCGGCCAATCCCGGCGATTTCGAACTGCGCCTGGAGGCGGTGCCGGGCAGCCCGAACGCGCGCCCGCGCGATGTCGAATACGCCTATCCGCTGCAGGGCGGCAACGTGCAGGTCGCGCAGGGCTTCGGCGGCGGCTGGAGCCACCAGGACGAGCAGAACCACTACGCGGTCGATTTCGTCGCCCCGATCGGCACGCCGGTGTTCGCCGCGCGCGACGGCACGGTGATGCAGGTCGAAAGCGATTTCGACAAGGCCGGGCTCAACCTCGAGAAATACGGCGGCCGCGCCAACTACGTGCGCATCGTCCACGACGACGGGACGATGGCGCTGTACGCGCACCTGCGCGAGGAGGGCGTGCTGGTGCGCGTGGGCCAGCGCGTGGCCAAGGGCCAGCAGATCGGCCTGTCCGGCAATACCGGCTTCACCAGCGGCCCGCACCTGCACTTCGCGGTGCAGGTCAACCACGACATGCGCCTGGTCTCGATCCCGTTCCGCATGTTCGGCCCGCAGGGCATCCTGCGCTTCACCGACGTCTCGGCGCACTGAACGCACGGGTATAATTTCCGCATCCCACCCGACCCGATCCCGCGCGCGTGCGCGGCGCCGCCATGTCCGAAATCGCCACCGAAGCCGCGCGCCGCCGCACCTTCGCCATCATTTCCCACCCCGACGCGGGCAAGACCACGCTGACCGAAAAGCTGCTGCTGTTCGGCGGCGCGATCCAGATGGCCGGCTCGGTCAAGGGCCGCAAGGCCGCGCGCCATGCGACCAGCGACTGGATGGCGCTGGAAAAGGAACGCGGCATCTCGGTGACCTCGTCGGTGATGCAGTTCCCCTACGAAGGCCGCATCGTCAACCTGCTCGACACCCCCGGCCACGCCGACTTCGGCGAGGACACCTACCGCGTGCTCACCGCGGTCGATTCCGCGCTGATGGTGATCGACGTCGCCAAGGGCGTCGAGGAACGCACGATCAAGCTGATGGAGGTGTGCCGCATGCGCGACACGCCGATCATGACCTTCGTCAACAAGCTCGACCGCGAAGGCAAGGATCCGATCGACCTGCTGGACGAGATCGAATCGGTGCTCGGCATCCAGTGCGCGCCGGTGACCTGGCCGATCGGCATGGGCCAGCGCCTCAAGGGCGTGGTGCACCTGGTCACCGGCGAAGTGCACCTGTACGAACCCGGCCGCAACTTCACCCGCCAGGATTCGACGATCTTCGCGGGCATCGACGATCCGGGCGTCGTCGCCGCCATCGGCGAGCACATGCTGGCCGAATTGCGCGAGCAGCTCGAACTGGTGCAGGGCGCCTCGCATCCGTTCGACCGCGATGCCTACCTCGCCGGCAGGCAGTCGCCGGTGTTCTTCGGTTCGGGCGTCAACAACTTCGGCGTGCAGCCGCTGCTGGATTTCTTCGTCGAACACGCGCCCTCGCCTCGCGCGCGCGCCACCACCACGCGCGATGTCGCCGCCGACGAAGGCAAGCTCACCGGCTTCGTGTTCAAGATCCAGGCCAACATGGACCCGATGCACCGCGACCGGGTCGCGTTCATGCGCGTGTGCTCGGGGAAATTCAGCGCCGGGATGAAGGCCTTCCATCCGCGCAGCGGCAAGGAAATCAAGCTCGCCAATGCGCTGACCTTCATGGCCAGTGACCGCGAGATCGCGGAATCCGCGTATCCCGGCGACGTGATCGGCATCCACAACCACGGCACGATCTCGATCGGCGACACCTTCACCGAAGGCGAGGACCTCGCCTTCACCGGCATCCCCAACTTCGCCCCGGAACTGTTCCGTCGCGCACGCCTGCGCGATCCGCTCAAGTTGAAGCAGCTGCAGAAGGGGCTGGCGCAACTCAGCGAGGAAGGCGCGACCCAGTTCTTCCGCCCGCTGATGTCGAACGACCTGATCCTCGGCGCGGTCGGCGTGCTGCAGTTCGACGTCGTCGCCTACCGGCTCAAGGACGAATACGGCGTGGAGGCTTCATTCGAGCCGGTGCAGGTCGCGACCGCGCGCTGGACCAGGTGCGACGACGCGAAGAAGCTGGAGGAATTCCGCGAGAAGAACGCGATGAACCTCGCCCTCGATGCCGCCGGCGAACTGGTCTACCTCGCGCCGACGCGGGTCAACCTGCAGCTCGCCGAGGAACGCGCGCCGGCGGTGCGCTTCCTCGCCACGCGCGAGCACGCGCACGCGGTGGCAGTGGACTGAGCCGTCGATTCAGAGCTGCCCGTATTCGTAGCCTTCCAGGTGGAAGCGCGCATTGAACGCCACGGTGATGCGCACGGCGTCCTCGCTTCGTGGTTCGAACGGGCTGACGAAGTGCAGCAGCCACGAAGGGAAAACGACCAACTGTCCGGGCTGTAGCCGAAGCGACGCATTCCCCATGCCATACGGATTCCTCAGCCGATAGGTGGCCATGTCCGTGTACATCGTGTTCATGATGTGCGGGTTGATGATCGTGAACTCGCCGCTGCCCGACTTGGGGTCGTCGCCTTCCTGGCAGACGCAATACACACCCGACCACGAATGCAGCGGATGGTTGTGTGGCGCGAACGACCCGCCCTTGCGCGTGATATGGAACCACGCCTCGTTGCCGATATGCAGCCTGCGCAGGACGTCGGTGTCATAGCCGTTGAGGTCGCGGATGACCTGATAGACGTTCTGCCAGCAGAAATCACGCAGTTTCGCGATGGGCGGGGCCTCGGACTCGAACAACCCGAAACCACTCTCGAACAACGCCTTCGATCCCACCTGGTACGGGTTCTTGTTGGCGTGGGCATCGCCCTGCGCCTCCATTCCCAGGAACAGGGCCCGCAACTCCCGATTCAGGTCGTCCGCCCCGTCGATCATCGCCGTGGCAAGCGGAACCGCGAAGAGGGATGAGATCTGTGCCATGGAAATGAACCGGGTTTCGGGGACTCAATGGTATTCCAACCGCGGGCCACGATCATTCGCCCACGCGCGAACCGGTGGTTCGCAAGCGCGCCAGCTCGTCCCGGCCCTCTCGCATGGCGCCCGGGCGTTCGCCGACGCGCGAACCGGTGGTTCGCAAGCGTGTCAGCTCACCCAATCGGGATCGGGCTGGTCGAGGTCGTAATACTCGAAGATCAGGTGGATGCGGTCGCTGTCGCCGTCGTTGTTCACGGCATGGACGCCGAGGTTGTTGACTTCCACCGCCTCGCCTTCGGCGAAATGGTGGACGCTGCCGCCGGACAGGAAGCCCACGCGCGGGTTGGTCAGGATCGGGACATGGATCTTGTGCGGCCATTGCGCCGCGGGATTGGAGTCGATGTGCGGATGGATCATGCCGCCAGGCGCCATCCGCGCGAGCATCACGCGCGGATATGCACCTCGCGCATAGGCATAGGGCCGCGTTGCCTGCTCCATCACCGGCAACAGGCGCTCGCGCCATTCGCCCCACGCCGGGCGATCGTGCGAATGCCTCCAGTCGCGCGGGCCGTCGATGAAACGGAACACGATGTGGCGCGTTCGGTCCAGCGCATCGAACTTGTTCGGCTTCGATGCATTTTCCGCGCTCCACACCGATTCCGGGATCGCGAGGACGGCGTCGCGAATGCCCGAGATGTCGACGGTTCCGAGGTGGCGAACGGTGGTGGTCTTGCGCGGGTTCGGATGCATGGTCAGAAACCGTAGCCGAAGAGTTGCAGGTCGCGGGCGTACAGGCGCGAGACGCCATCGACCAGCGCCTGGTCGTAGTACTGGCGGTAGTCACCGCGCCGCGAACCGTTCACGCGGTCCAGCATGCGCGTGGGGATGCCGAGCCTCGCGCAGAGTTCGTCGTAGGATTGCTGCATGGTCTCGACCCGGCCGATGAAGTCGATCGCGAGTTCGCCGCGATCGTCCAGCAGCAGCGAGTATTGCGGCTGGAAATGCACGTGGTCGAGCGGCCGCATGTCGAACAGGATCCGATGCATCGTTCCCCGCGGATCGCGGTCGAAATCGCCGCGCGCCCGGGTCATGAACGAGCAATACGAAACGAAGCGATCGAACGGATTGCGCACGAACGCGAACTTCAGGTAGCCGCGCATCGCCTCCGCGCCGAGGAAGGGCGCGACCTGGCGCAAGCCGAGGTGGCCGTGGCCGATCGCGGCGAGTTCCGGCCACGGGAACTTCCTGTCGACGAACAAGCCGACCTGCTCGATGTCGTCCGGCCCCAGGTGCTCGCGCAGGGCCTGGCGCACGGCATGCGTCCCGGTCTTGGGGATCGGCACGAAGACGAAGCGGTGCGCGTGGGAAACGATCATGTGGCGGAATCGATTTTGGCCATGATAAGGCAGGCGATCCGGCGCATGGAGCAATTGCTCGGCGGCCGGCGCGCATGGTGGCGCGATGCACGCCATCGCCGGCATCGATTCGAACGAGCGCGCCAACACGATCACCGCCTGGTGCGGCTTCGCGCTGGCGCTGGCCGGGACATGCTGGATGCTGCCGCAGGCGATCGCGCACGGCAGCGCCTGGCAATGGGCGTCGGCGCTGGCATTCACGTCCGCGCTGGTATTGATGCACCTGGCGTCGAGCCTGTACCACGGCGCCAGCCAGCCGGTGCGCAAAGCCCGGTTGAAGGTGCTGGACCATTGCGCGATCTACCTGCTGATCGCGGGCACCTACACGCCGTTCACACTGATTGCCTTGCGCGGTACGGCGGGCTGGATCCTGTTCGAGGCGGTATGGGCGCTGGCCGCCATCGGCGTGGTGTTCAAGTTGTTCAGCACCGGCCGCTTCCGCTTGTTCTCCACCCTGGTCTACGTGGCGATGGGCTGGCTGGTGCTGTTCGCGATCAGGCCGGTCTGGGCCGCGCTCGATGCCTGGACCCTGGGCTGGCTGTTCGCGGGCGGCGTGGCGTACACGCTCGGGACGCTGTTCTACCTGCGCCGCTCTTGGCCGTATTCGCACTCGGTGTGGCACCTGTTCGTGATCGCCGGCGGCGCCTGCCATTTCATCGCGATCTGCGCGCAGGTGCTGCCGCGGGGTTGACGCGCTAGAGTGCGCGGCAATCGATATCCACGCTTCGAGCCATGCACCGACACTTTTTCCTGATCGCATCCGTCTTCACGCTCGCGGCCTGCAACCGTACGCCGACGCCTTCCGAAGTCTTGCCGGAAACCGCGCCCGCTGCCGAATCGCAGGCGCCTGCCGCGACGACCATTGCAGCCCCCGCCGCGATCGTGCAGCCGGATGCATCACGCGCGCCGCAACAACCCGCGCCGATGCCCGAAGGGAGTTTCGCGTCCTACCAGTGCGACGACGGCGTACAGGTCGACGTGCATTTCAACGGCATCGCCGCGACCGTGGCCTGGCCGGATGGCCGCAGCGCGCAACTGTCGCAGTCGGCAACCGCCGCCGAAGGACAGCCGCAGGTGTATTCGGACCGCAAGGTGCGGATCGAGCGCGCCGCGGATGGCCTGCGCCTGCGCGACGGCAGCGCGGCGGAAACCCTGTGCACGGAAACCGAAGCCAGTGCGTGAGCGCCGCCCGGATCCGGATTACAGGATGTCGGATTTCAGGACGCGATGTAGCGCTGCAGGTGTTCGAGCTGCTGTTGTTGTTCTTCCATCGTCGCCTTGACCAGGTCGCCGATCGAGACCAGCCCGACCAGTTCGCCGCGCTCCAGCACCGGCAGGTGGCGGATGCGGCCGTCGGTGACGACCTGCATGCAGTGTTCGACGCTGTCGTCCGGCGCCACGGTGCGCAGGTCCGCGGTCATGATGTCGCGCACCGGGGTGTCGGCGGAACTGCGGCCGAGCAGGGCGATCTTCCGCGCATAATCGCGTTCGGACAGGATCCCGGCGAGGCGGCCACCCTCCAGCACCAGCACCGCGCCGATGCCCTTGTCGGCCATCAGCCGCAACGCCTCGATGACCGGCGCATCGGGCGCGATCGAATGGACTTCAGCCGGCTTCGATGCGAGCAACTGGCGGACGTTGCGCATGGCGATCTCCCTCGACGGTCGATGACTCCGAGGATACTCCGGTCGCCGGCAGCCAGGCATCCACAAGGTAGAGCGGGCGCTGCTTGGCCTCCTCGTACAGCCGGCCGAGGTATTCCCCGATCAGGCCCAGTGCCACCAGCTGCACGCCGCCGAGGAACAGGATGACCACCATCATCGTTGGCCAGCCGGCGACCGGGTCGCCCCACAGCAGTTTCTTCGCCACGATCCACAGCGCGTACAGGAACGCGAACAGCGCAGTCAGCACGCCGAGGTAGGTGGCCACGCGCAGCGGCGCGGTGGAAAAACTCGTGATGCCATCGAGCGCGAAGTTCCACAACCGCCACAGGCTGAATTTGCTCGAGCCCGCGAGCCGCGGCGCGCGCACGTAGGGAATCGCGGCCTGGCGGAAACCGACCCATCCGAACAGGCCCTTCATGAATCGATGGCGCTCACGCAATTCGCGCAGCGCGGCCAGCGCGCGCGGCGAGAGCAGGCGGAAATCGCCGGTATCCGCGGGCACCGGCGTCTTCGACAGGCGCCCGATCACCCGGTAGAACGCGTGCGCGGTGGCGCGCTTGAGCCAGCTTTCGCCCTCGCGCACGCTGCGCGTGCCGTGCACGTCGTCGAAGCCTTCGCGCCACTTCGACACGAATTGCGGAATCAGTTCCGGCGGATCCTGGCCGTCGGCATCGAGGATCAGCGCCGCGCCTTCGACGACCCGGTCGAGGCCCGCGGTCAGCGCCAGTTCCTTGCCGAAATTGCGCGACAGCCGCAGCAGCGAGACGCGCGGATCGCACTCGGCGATTTCCCGCATCACCGCCCAGGTGCCGTCGCGGCTGCCGTCATCGACGTAGAGCACGCGGCCTTCCATGCCCTCGTCGCGCCGCAACGCGTCCAGCACCGCGGCGATGCGAGGTTGCAGCAGCGGCAAGGCCTCCGCCTCGTTGAAGGCGGCGACGACCACGGTCAGCATCGGGCGAACATCATCCTGCATGCGGCGATGGTAGCGCGGCCACGGCGCGGCGCCTCAGTCCAGCGAATCGAGGTAGGCGACGCCGCCGAGTTGCCGCATCTGCCGCTGGATCGAGGCCGCGCGGCGCGAAACGTAGGGCCCGGGCCGGGCGACGCTGTAGCGCCTCGGGTTCGGCAGCACCGCCGCAAGCCGGGCGGATTCGGCTGCCGACAGCCGCGACGCATCCTCGCCCCAGAAACTGCGCGCCGCCGCCTGCGCACCGTAGATGCCGTCACCGAACTCGGCGAAGTTCACATACATCTCGAGGATGCGCGATTTCGGCCACAGCGCCTCCATCAAGACCGTGTACCAGGCCTCCAATCCCTTGCGCACCCAGCGCGTCGGGCCATTGCCGGCCCACAGGAACAGGTTCTTCGCGGTCTGCTGGCTGATGGTGCTGGCCCCGCGCAGCCGCCGCACCGGCGTGCCGCGCTTTTCCGCGCGTTCGACCATGCGCGCGTTGTGTGCCTGCGCCATTTCGATCGCGGCGAAGTCGAAGCCGTGGTGGTGGGCGAAGTTCTGGTCCTCGGCCGCGACCAGCGCCAGCGGCAGGTTCGGCGAGACCCGCGACAGGTCGCGCCAGTCGTGGGCGATGCGGAACGACCAGTCTCCGTGCGCAAACGCCTGCAATTGCCGGATCGCCATGAAACTGGAGAACAGCGGGTCAACGAACCGCAACAGCAACACCTGAGAGCCAGTCACCAGCACGAACAGCAACGGCAGTCGCCACAGCCAAGGGGCCAGGCGACGCGTCCACGACCTGCGGCGGGATGGGGAAAGTTCGATTTTCGAGCAGGCCTGACCCAAACGCGCGAAAATGTAACTCCCCGCCGCCCCTGCCGCCACTCCACGCCATGAACCAAGCCAACGACGAGCTCATTGTCGCCCTGATGAATGAAGCCGACCGCCTCGCCCAGCAAGGCCAGGCCATTTCCGCGGTGGTGCGTTGGCAGAAGGTGCTGGAACTCGAATCCGACTTCCCGCCGGCATTGCACAACCTCGCCCTGCAGGCCATGGATCGCGGCGACTTCTCCATGGCGCGCGACCTGTTGCAACGCGCGGTGGCGAAAGCGCCGGAATACACGATGGCGCACGCCAACCTGTCTCGCGTCTATTCCGCGCTCGGCGAACCGGAGGCCGCCCTGTCCCAGATCAATGCCGCGGTCAGGGCCGACCCGCTGGCCTGGGGCGTCCACATCGAGAAGGCACGCCTACTGGAAGCGCAGGGCAACCAGCGCGCGGCCGCCGCCGCCTACGGTTCGGGGGTGGCCTACATGCCCGAATCCGCGAAACACTCGCCCGAGTTGCAGCCATTGATCGAGCATGCCCAGCGGATGGTCGCGGACAACCAGGCGCAGATGCGCGAGTTCCTGCAGGCCCGCCTGGGCGATCTGCTGCGAACCGGCTCACCGCGCCAGCTGGAACGCTTCCAGCACAGCCTGGACGTCCTCACCGGTCGCCGTGACATGGCCTTGTCGAAGCCGCTGACCCTGCCGTTCGCACGCCTGCCGTCGATCCCGATCTTCCATCGCGAGGATTTCGACTGGGCGCCAGCGGTCGAGGCCGCCTTCCCCGACATGCTGCGGGAACTGCGATCCCTGCTCGAGGAGCAGGCCGAATTCGTTCCCTACGTGCAGATGCCGGACGACGAACCCAAGGGGCAGTTCGCACCACTCAACAACAATCCTGATTGGGGCGCCTACTACTTCTGGAAGAGCGGCCAGCTCATCGAAGAGCATGCAAAGCGCTGCCCGCGCACCGTGGAAGCGCTGACGGAACACGCCCCGATGTGCATCGTGCCCAATCGCGCGCCGGTGACGTTCTTCTCGGCGCTCAAGCCAGGCACGCACATCGCGGCGCACCACGGCGCGACCAACAGCCGCCTGACCGTGCACATGCCGCTGATCATCCCCCGGGACTGCGCGCTGCGGGTCGGTGGCGAAACCCACGTCTGGAAACCGGGCGAACTGGTGATGTTCGACGACACCATCCTGCACGAAGCCTGGAACCGCAGCGACCAGTTGCGCGTGGTCCTGATCTTCGACGTCTGGCACCCCATGCTGACCAAGCTCGAACGGGAACTGGTCCGCGAAACCATCTCGGGCATCCTCGACTACAACGATACCGCCGACCTGGGTGAGCTTTGAGCGACGCACTGTCCCGCTTCCTGCTTCCACACGCCGGCGTGCGCGGTGTGCACGTGTGGTTGGGCGAGGCATGGCGCGAAATCCGCTCGCGCGCCGAGTATCCGCCTGCCGTCGAGGAAATGCTGGGCGAAGCTGCTGCCGCGGCAGCGCTGTTCACTGGCCATGCCAAGGTCGACGGGCGCCTGTCGGTGCAATTGCGCGGCGAAGGTGCGTTGCGCACGCTGTTCGCCGAATGCACCGCCGCTGGCACCCTGCGCGGTATCGCCCAGCTCGGCGAAGGCGAGGTTTCGCGCAGCCTGCGCGATGCGGCGCCGGACGGGGTGCTGGCGATCACCATCGAAAACGCCGGCACGGGCGGGCGCGAACCGATCCGCTACCAGGGCCTGGTGTCACTGTCCGCCGACACCCTGGCCGGGGCGTTCGAAGACTATTTCCGCCAGTCGGAGCAGCTCCCGACCCGCCTGTTGCTGGCCGCTAACGACCGCGAGGCCGCCGGCCTGATGGTGCAGAAGCTCCCTGGCGACGAGGGCGACGCCGATGGCTGGGGCCGGGCCTCGTTGCTGTTCGATACGCTCGGATCCGACGAACTCCTCGCCCAACCCGCGGACGTCGTGGTGCATCGCCTGTTCCACCAGGACGAGCCCCAATGGCTCGACGGGCGGCCCTTGCGGTTCGCCTGCTCCTGCTCCCGGGAGCGCGTCGCCGCGATGTTGGTCTCGCTCGGCCGCGAGGAAGTCGACGCCGCGGTCGAAGCCGGTGACGGGGCGGCCGAAGTACGCTGCGAGTTCTGTGGCCAGAGCTACCGCTTCGAGGCGGCCGAAGCGGAGGCCCTGTTCTCGGCTCCCGAAGCGACGGCCGAGGCCCCTGCCGCCCTGCAGTGATGCCATCCCGGAGCCCCATCGATAGTTGTTAAGGAAACATAAATCCGCTAAGCTCGAGGCGCCTGAATCCGAGGAACTTGCCGGCTTTCATCCGGTCTCACCGACACCATGTCCCTGCGCCTGTCCTTGTCGCTTGCCCTGCTCCTCGCCCTCGGCGGGATCGGTAGCGCGCGCGCGCAATCGGCGCCGGGTACCGACAAGGCCGTACTCCCGGTCTGGAACAACGCCAGCGGCAAGGTCGAGGCCGTGCTCGTGCTGGAGCCGACCACCGCTGCCGAAGCGGGCGGACGTTTTCGTTTTGGCAACAACTCGCTCGACGCCACGTTCGGCCTCGACGCCGGCGACTCCCTCGCCCTGCTCTGCGACCGCAAGACCGGCATCGCCAGCGCGATCGGCAGCCTCGCCAACAATTGCCTGCTGGCATCGCTGGATTCGGATGCCAACTCGCGCCACAGTACCGCGACCGCGGCGTTTTCCCGCGGCGGGGCCCGCTTCGGCGTCGGCATCGGCGATGGCCGCGATACGATGCCCAGCTGGTTGACGCCAGGTGCGGGGCCGACCAAGGTCGACGTCAATGACCTCACGGTGTTCGCGCGCAAATCGCTACCGCGCGAAGGCTATGTCTCCATCGCCGGGACCGTGGCCAAGGCGCGGCTGGTGCCCTATCTCGATGCGCAAGCCAGTGGCCTGCTTCCAGACCAGTTCACCACCCGTTCCCTGAGCCTCGCCGGCGGCATCGGTGCCTTCAGCGCCAACATCGTCGGGCATGTCACCGATACCCCGGGACAGGCCAAGTGGGAAGGCGTGGGCATCGGCCTGACCTGGCGCACCCCGTGGAGTGGCCAGCTCTCCGTCGGTGCCGACAACGTCATTACCCGGGGCAAGAACCCCTTCTCCCTCGGCACCAACGGCGATGGGCAGGCGGACGATGGCGCCGTGCCCTATATCCGCTACGAGCAGGACTTGTAATTTGTCCGCTGGCAACGATTTGCCTGCTGGTCACGTATCTGGGCAGGAAGCGGAAACGAAGTTCCGGCATGCGAGGAGTTTGTTCGCGGCTGGCAAGCTCGAGGCCGCGCGCACCGTCAACGATGCCATCCTTGCCGAGTGCCCGACGCATTCCGGCGCGCTGATCCAGCGCTCCCGGATGGAATCCGCGGACGACAACTACCGGCTGGCGCGCGACTATGCCAAATCCGCCTACCAGGCCGGTATCAGCGAAAAATGGCAATGCATTGCGCTCTTGCGCAGGCTGAGAACCTTCAACTTCATCCCCGAACTGCGCGACGTAATCCTGAAGCTGCAGCCGGATTTCGCCGCCGATGCGGAAATCGCCAAGCTCGTGGCTCGATTGCTCGGATCGATCAACGATCCTGAATCGGCCTTGGAGTTCTTGGAAAAGGCTGTTGTCTCGAATCCGCATTCCGCGGACCTGCAGGCCGCCATGGGACTGGCGCTGCTGAACTGCGGGCGCCTTGACGAAGCCGAAACCCGCTTGCGGCAATGCCTGCGCCTGGAACCGGGTCATGCGCCCGCCTGGTGGCAGTTGTCGCGCCTGCCCAGGCAGGGCCCTGATTCGCACTTCGTCGATGAGCTTCGACGGGAAATCGAACGCGCGGTTGAACCCCGCAGCACTGCCCTGCTCGCCTATGCACTGCATCGGGAACTCGACGGACTGGGTGATTACCCGGAGGCCGCGAGCGCCCTCGAGCAGGCCGGATCCTCGATGCGCAAGACGGTGAGCTACTCGGTGGAGGAGGATGAACGCATCTTCTCTGCGCTCAAGTCGCTGCCAGCAGGCAACGCAGGCGTACTACGCGACATGCCGTTCACTCCGGTGTTCATCGTCGGCATGCATCGCTCTGGAACGACGCTGCTGGAAGACTTGCTCGCCAGGCACCATGACATCTGCCGTGGCGGCGAATTGTACGACTTCACCAGTCAGCTCCGGCTCGCCGCCGACCACCATTGCGCCACCGAGCTCGATCTCGAGATCATCGATGCCGCGGGGAGCTTCGACTATGGCTCCATTGGCCAGGGCTACCTGGATTCAGTCGACTGGCGTCGTTCAGGACAGCGTTTCGTCACCGACAAGCTTCCATCGAATTTCCTCAATATCGGATTCATCCTGAGAGCGTTACCCAACGCCAGGATCCTGCACATGTCGCGCGACCACATGGAGACCTGCTTCTCCAACCTGCGCGAACCGTTTTCTGAAAACACCTGCCGTTACTCCTACGACCAAACCGAGCTGGCGAAGTACTATCGGCAATACTTCTCGCTGATGCAGCACTGGCGCCGGCAATTCCCCGGACGGATCCACGACGTCACGTACACCGCCCTCGTTACCGACCCGGCCGCGGAAATGAAGCGCGTAGCGAGCTACCTGGGAATTGATTTCCAGGCATCCATGCTCGAGGCGGGGTCGGGCGCACGGGGGGCGAATACGGCCAGCGCGGTGCAGGTGCGGCAAAAGCCGAGCCTGCCACTGCGGCCGAAGTGGTACCCGTACCGCGAATACCTCACGCCCCTCGAATGGCGGCTGTCCGATGTCGGGCAGCGCTACTAGGCCCTGCGCTCCAGTACCGCCAAATCGCGCAATTTCGACAGCATCGCGTCCACCATCTGCGTGGCCTGGGCGTCCGGATCAACGGGCACCTCCGCCTGGACTTGCGGCTGCAGGCTTCCGTCGCCCAGCCCCGACCTCACGGCATCGATCAGCGCCTCGCGGCTCGTGTTGCCATCCATCATCGGGAACAGCAGGCGATCCACCGCATCGACGTCCACCGAGTCGTGCCAGAGGTTGGCGACATGGGTTTGCGTGGCCGAGAGGGCCGCTACTTGCCTTCGCACACCCGGGTCGATCGCCAGCGAGCCGGGGTCGACCCCGGCTTCGACCGGATCCAGCCAGGCCCTTGCCATCCCGCGCAGGACCAGCATTTCGAGCAGCTCGTCGATGGCGTCGCCGAGCACTTCCGTAGAGACCGGATCCTTGTCGCCCTGAGTCAGCTCGGCGTGGAGAACCAGCGCATCGCGGGTGACCGTGCCCGGCCAGGTGCGCGCCAACAAGTCGATGGCTTGCTTGATGCCACTCAAACCGACGCTGAAACGCCCGGTATTCGGGGGAGCGACGAACTCCTGCGGCAAACCATCCAGGCGGATCGGGCCTTCGGCACATGAAAGGCGCGTCGCGTAATGCAAGCGATGGGTCGTACCCAGATCCAGCTGCCAACGCAAGTCCGCGGCCCGATCCGCGTGTACCAACAAGGTCTGGCGGAAAACGCGGCCGATCGCGAAATCGAGGTACTGCTCCACGCGTACCTGGTCCTCGCCCAGAGCGCCGTATAGCTGTTGCGCCAGCTCCGGATGGTAGCTCGATGGCATCATCATCGAAGGTTGCGCCTCGCCCAGGTAGGCGAGGCTGTGTTTGCCGGCGCGCGCGACGAATTCATGGAAATAGCATGGAAGGTTGTATGGCTCCAGGTAATCGTGAGCCACATAGTCGGCCGGCAAGGTCATGATCTGACCCAGGCTTTCGTTCACCGCCGAGGCAACCAGACTGCCTTTCAACGCGACCTTCTGCAGGAACGCCAGCATGGATCGCCCATAGGCGACCTGCTCGCTGGCGCTGGAACGCACCCCGCTATGCATCAGCATCGCATCGCGCACGATTTCCTTTGCCTTCCAGCCCGGGTAGGTGTTGTAGCTGACGAACCCCACTCCGTCCGGCGCCAGGCAACGATGGATGATCGATAACAAGGCCTCCTGCGTCTCGGGGGACACCCAGCTATAGACGCCGTGGGCGATGATGTAGTCGAACTCGCCGAGGCTGGCCGGATCCAGTTGTTGCAGATCGGCCTCCCGCAGGGAGATGTTGTCGAGCCCAAGCCGTGAAATGCTTTCCCGGCCGGCCTGGACCTGGACGCCGGAGATGTCCAGCCCGACGGCTGTCGCCCGCGGATTCCGCAGAGCGAACGGAATCAGGTTGCCGCCGGAGGCACAGCCCAGCTCCAGCACGCGCGCCGTGGCCGTGTCAGGTGATGGCAAGCCGAACATGCTTGCGACCGCGGCGAGTTGCTCCGGCGCGCTATGCATGTACGGATATGAGCTGTACGGCAGATCGTTGTAACGCTGCCTGGTTTCGCTAGTTGTCGGTTGCATCTCGATCCGTAGGTAAGGACAGCGCTCAATCCAGCGCGTTGATCAGCGGCTGCAGGTATTTTTCGTAGGGAGCCCATTTAGGCACATCCCGCGCCACGACCTTGTTGCGTACCTGCACTGCGCTGGCAGTCGCCACGCTCTTGCCTTCCGTGCTCGGCTGCAGCAGTTTCTCCGTGAACGGGAATCCGCAGAATTCGGCGACTCTCCGCATCGTGGCCTCGGTGTCGCGGGTGAGATCAGCGTAGCTGAGCTCGAGGATCCGGCCCGGGAAACGCTGGTGCCAGTGCCGCATCAAGTCACGGTAGCGGTTGCAGTAGTCGGCCAGCTCGACCTGGTCGTAGGAATAGGGCGCCGCATGGGCAAACAATTCGCGCAGGTTGGAGAAGCACGTTTCCACGGGATCCCGCGACATGTGGATGACCTTTGCCTGCGGCATGGCCTGGCAGATGAAACCGACGTTCATGTGATTCGGCGGCCACTTGTCGGTGATATGCGTGTGCTGAGGGCCAAGCCGCCAACGGACGCCTTCCATGTACTGGCGCCCCACGGCCGGAAAGTCCACGCCCGGGGCGCGGTCGATGGCGATGGAATCGATCGCATCGGGGAAGAAGTGGTCGGTCCCGTAGCGCATGCACGCCGCCATATCGTGCAGCTCGCCGGCATTCAATACGCCGGGGTCGCCGCCCATCAGCTGCTCCAGCAAGGTGGTGCCGGAACGGAACATGCCGACGACGAAGACCGGGGTGAAATCGTTGGATGCCACGGATGGCGCATCGCGCGTCGGCATCTGCTTCAGTTTTTCGAAAAGCCGACCGGTGCCTGCCTTGTCGTATTTCATTTCGGCACGCCGGATCCGGCAGGCCGCGTCGAGCGCGGCGAAAGCGCCGTCCACGTCGCCCAGATCATCCAGCTCCTTGTGCAGCGCGCAGTACAGCCGTGCCTTGTCCAGCGGCGGCAACGACGGTTTCCTCAGAGCCCGTTGGATCGCATCAACGTGGTTGTCGTCCGCAGTCCATTTGCGCAGCAGGGCCAGGGTCCAGTAGGCATTCGGATTCCCCGGGTCGCTGCGCAGGCAGGCATTCATGTCTTCTTCCGCGGCATCGAACTGGCCGAGGAAGATGTGCATCTGCGCGCGCGCCAAGCGCAGCGACGCCATGTTCGGTTCCAGGCGGATCGCCAGATTGCTGAACTCGATGGCTTGCGCCTGGTCACCCATCCAGCTCAACTGCGAGGACACCAGTTGCAGCGTGCGCGCATCCGCCATCCCGCGAAGGAAACGGGATTCGTTGATGTAACGGCGCAGGGCGCCGGATTCCTCGAAATGTCGCAGGCACAACAGCACGCTGGGTGCGAGGGCCGGCTTCCCCGCGGCGGACGGCAGCGCGCGCAGCGCATAGTCCCGGCCGCTGCGGTAGTGATCCGCACGAGCCTCGACATTGGAGAGGTGCAGCAGGGCTTCGGCGCTTTCTTCCGATTCCAGCAGCTTCCTGTAGTGGTTCGCCGCGCCACCCATGTCTCCGGCCGCGATGGAGCGCCGCGCCTGCGAGAGCAAAAGTTCCGTATGTGACATCTTCATTCGACCTGCGGGGGTTCGTGCCGCGCCATTTTACCGCACAAAAAAAGAGGGGCCCCTTTCGGGGCCCCCCTGAACTGCACAACCGCGATTACCAGCTCTGCTGGTAGCGGAGGTAGATCTCGCGACCGACACCGCTGTACAGGGCCCCGTTGTAGTACGGCGGGGTGAAGCCAAGCCCGTCGATGCGCGGGATCTTGTTGGTCAGGTTGATCGCACCGATCGTGACCTTGCCACCCCACGGGGTCTTGACGCTGGCCGACACGTCATGCGTCAGGTAGTAGCTGTCGTTCTTGCACGACTCCGACGTGATGTAGCCATAGTCCACGAACGACTGGCAGGTGTAGCCGATGCTCGCCAGGTAATCGTGGGTGTAGGACGGGGTCTGCTGGAAGGCATTGAGCGTCCACACCAGCGAGAAGTCGCCCTTCTCCCACTGGTTCATCAGCGACGCACGCCACTTCGGCGTATCGGTGGTGCCGATGAAATCAGTGGTGACGGAATCACCGCCGCCCGTTTCGAACTTGTTGATCCAGCTGACCTGCAGGTTGTTCTTCAGGCTGCCGTAGCTGCCGAGGTCGAACTTGGTGGTGGCGTTGAAGTCCAGGCCATCGGTATGGACGAAGCCTTCGTTGCCCCAGCCCGCCGCGACCTGCACGATTGCGCCCAGGCCCAAGGGATTGCCGGGGCCGACGGGTTGGGCCGGACCACGAATCACGTACAGGTTGGCCGGGAGGAACTGGCCGTTGTTCGTGCGGTTGATGACCGTCTGCGCCGAGAAGAACTTCTGCTGGTCGGTGATCTTGATGTTGTAGTAGTCGAGCTTCAGGCTGACCCAGTCGGCCGGATCGTAGACCACGCCGGCGCTCCACTGCTTGGACTTCTCCGGCTTGAGGTCGGCCGTGGCCACGCGCAGGCCATCGATCTGGATCGTCGAACCCGGGCTCTGGCCCTGCGAGATGGCGGTCGGTCCATCGACAACGCTATCTGCGGAGAACGCCGGCACCTGGTTCAGGATCACCAGCGGCGGCGCGCGGAAGCCCTCGCCGTAGCTGGCACGCAGGGTCAGGTTGTCCAGCGGGTGGAAGCGCACCGAGATCTTGGGAACCGTGGAGTTGCCGAAGTCGGAGAAGCGGTCGTGGCGGATCGCCAGGTCGGCCTCGAACCAGTTGGTGAACGGCAGCAGCCATTCGGCGTACGCCGAATTGAAGTTGCGGCTACCGAAGCTCGAGTTGCCCGAGGAGCCGCCGATGTTGCCGGCCGCGGACTGCTGGTCGTAGATGTCGGCAAAGTCTTGCTTGTGGTGTTCCACGCCGACCGCCAGCTGCGAGCTGCCGCCAGCCAGGTCGAACAGGCTGAAGTTGGCCAGGGCGTAGAGCTCGTCTTCGTTGAAGTGCGAGTCACGGGAAATCGTGGCGCGCATCTTGTTCAGCACGTCGATCGAGTTGCCGTTCGGGTTGTGGATGTCGTACTCGCCCGAATTGATCATCTGCTCGGCGATCGGCACGTTGACGTAGTTGTAGCCGAAGTTGCTATACAGCGACTGGGCGCGACGGATGCCGAAATCCAGCGACATCTTGTCGTTGATCTGCCAGTTGAAGCCCAGGTTCGCGTCAGCCGTGGTGGTGGTGTCGTAGTTGTCGCGCGGACCCAGGGAGGCGAAGCGGTGCTTGAGCACCACGTCGACGTTGCCGTACGGCAGACCGGTGACGGGGCTGATCGACGTAGGATCGGGGCTGTTCGGCGAGCCGGCGTGGATCAGGATGCCGTGGTCGGCCAACGCCGGAGCGAAGCGACCAAAGCCCTTCACCTGGGTGAAGTTCGAGTTCAGGTAGACCGACCAGTTGTCGCTGATCTGGTAGTCGCCCTTCAGGAACAAACCCTTCTGCTTGATCTGCGCCGTGTCCGCCTTGACCAGGTTGTAGTCGTAGCGGCAGGTGGAGCCGGTCATGTAGAAGCCCGGCTGGCTGCAGGCGTCGGGGCCTTCGACCGGACCAAGGCGCTTGCCGTAGGTGGTTTCACCCGTCACCGGGTTGGTCACGACGGTGTAGTAGTTGTTCGAGTTGGTCGACGGGCCGAGGAGGCCCTTCATCCAGGGATCGTCACGGGTCCAGGTGATCTGGCGGGTGTTGTACGACACGCCACCCAGCAGGCGACCACGGTCGCTGGAAGCGCCCATCAGCACCGAGCCTTCCTCGGTGTCGCCGCCCCAGTTGCCGACACCCATGCCAGCGGTGACTTCGACGCCGTTGAAATCCTTGCGGGTGATCACGTTGACCACGCCACCGATGGCGTCGGCGCCGTAGATCGCGGACGCGCCGTCGGACAGGATTTCGACGCGCTCGACCGCGGCCAGCGGGATCGAGTTGAGGTCGGAACCGCCTTCGCTGAACTGCGGCGACAGCGGCGCACGGCGACCGTCGATCAGAACCAGCGTACGGCCGCTCGAAAGGCCACGCAGGCTGATCGCGGACATCGACTGGGCCGAGCTACCCGAGGCAGGGCGGTTCGAACCGAACGAGTTGAAGGTCGAATCCTGCAGCAGGTCGGCGACAGTGGTCTTGCCACTGACTTCGATGTCCTTGCGGGTGATCACGGTCACCGGCAGGGCACCTTCGACCTCTGCGCGCTTGATGCGAGAACCTGTCACCTCGATCTTGTCCAGCGTCTTGGTCTCGCTGTCCTTGTTCTCGGTATTCGAATTGTCCTGGGCAAGCGCGTTGCCCGCGATCAGCGACGCGGAGCCGACGAGCAGCGCGTACTGAATGGCTTGAGGCAGCTTTCTACGATTAGTCATGTTTTCTCTCTCTCCGAACCACGACGATGAGTTTTGAAGACCAAGCCTCGTCGGCCTAGCCTGAGGGTCAGGCGCTAGTCAACGCGGCTGCCTTCCGAAGGATAACGCAATTTTCACTTGTAAAGGAATAGGCCGAAGATCGCCGTCACAAAAGGTGTATTCCTGATAAAAATCAATAACTTGATTGAATATTCGGTCGATGCGTTGGCTCCACGCGACAATTCTCTACCGTATTTCACGAATATGAATGCGCATCGCCCAACTCACTGGCGATCCGACGTTGCTCGTCCTTGATCGCGGCCGGCATGCGCGGGCCGTATTCGTCGAGGTAGTCGCCGATGGAGGCGAATTCCGCCTTCCAGCCATCGGCATCGAAGCCGAACAGCTTGGCGCGCGCCTCGCCAGACAATTGCACGCCATCGAGGTTGAGGTCGGCTTCGGCGGGCAGGTTGCCGATCGGGGTTTCCACCGCGCCGACCTCGCCGTCCGCGCGCTTGATCATCCATTCCAGCACGCGCAGGTTGTCGCCGAAGCCCGGCCACAGGAACTTGCCGTCGTCGCCCTTGCGGAACCAGTTGACGTGGAACACCTTCGGCAGCTTCGCGCCGGGCGTGTCGAACGACAACCAGTGGGCGAAGTAGTCGGCGAAGTTGTAGCCGCAGAACGGCTTCATCGCCATCGGGTCGCGGCGCATCACGCCGACCGCGCCGGTCGCGGCAGCGGTGGTTTCCGAACCCATCGCCGCGCCCACGAGCACGCCGTGGGTCCAGTCGCGCGCCTCGAACACCAGCGGCACCAGCGAGGCACGGCGTCCGCCGAAGACAATCGCGCTGATCGGCACGCCATGCGCGTCTTCGGCCATCGGCGAATACGAAGGGCATTGCTTCGCGCTGACGGTGAAGCGCGAGTTCGGATGCGCGGCCGGACGCACGGCCGGATCGTAGGGCTGGCCCTGCCAGTCGGTGGCCGGGACCTGTCCGTTGTCGAGGCCTTCCCACCACGGCTGCTTGTCGGCGGTGACGCCGACATTGGTGAAGATGGTGTTGGACTGGATCGTGGCCAGCGCGTTCGGATTGGATTTCTTCGACGTGCCCGGGGCGACGCCGAAGAAGCCGGCTTCCGGATTGATCGCGTACAGGCGGCCATCGCTACCGGGGCGCATCCAGCAGATGTCGTCGCCGATCGTCCACACCTTCCAGCCGTCCTTTCGATAGCCTTCCGGCGGAATCAGCATCGCCAGGTTGGTCTTGCCGCAGGCCGAGGGGAATGCGGCGGCGATGTAATGCGTTTCGCCCTGCGGGTTCTCCAGGCCGAGGATCAGCATGTGCTCGGCCAGCCAGCCTTCCTTGCGCGCCTGGTGCGAGGCGATGCGCAGTGCATGGCACTTCTTGCCGAGCAGCGCGTTGCCGCCGTAGCCGGAACCGAAGGACTTGATCGTCAGCTCCTCGGGGAAATGCATGATGAAGCGGCGGTTCGGGTCGAGTTCGCCGATCGAATGCAGGCCCTTGACGAACGAGCCCTCGCGTTCGATCCGCGCCAGGGCCGCGGCGCCCATGCGGGTCATGATCCGCATGTTGGCGACGACGTAGGGCGAGTCGGTGATCTCGACGCCACAACGCGACAGCGGCGAATCGATCGGGCCCATGCAATACGGAATCACGTACATGGTGCGGCCGCGCATGCAGCCGTCGAACAGCGCGTCCATCCGCGCGTGGCCGTCCGCCGGCGACATCCAGTGGTTGTTCGGGCCGGCGTCGTCGCGCTCGGGCGTGCAGACGAAGGTCAGGTGTTCGACCCGCGCCACGTCGTCCGGATGCGAGCGGTGCAGCCAGCTGTCCGGATGGGTTTGCTCGTTGAGCTTGATGAGCGTGCCGTCGGCCTGCATGTGAGCGATCAGTTCCGCGTTCTCGCCATCGCTGCCGTCGCACCAGTGGATGCGGTCGGGACGGGTCAGTTGCGCGACCGAAGCAACCCAGTCGTTGAGGGCGTCGAGCGCGCTCGGCGCGGGCTTGGCGATGGCGTTCATGCGTTGGACCTCAGGCCGCCATGGTCGGCGGGATCGGTGGGATGAGCGTGGACATGACGTGTTCGACGTAGGCCTCGAACTCGTCGTGCGGAAGCTTGGATTGCTGCAGCTGCAGGTTGAGCTGCAGGAAGCCGACGTAGGCCGCGTAGGCCAGCCGCGCGCGATGCTGCGCGTCGGCACGGCCCATGCCCGCCTGGCGGAACGAGGCGGTGAGGTAGTCGAGGCGGCGCTGCGAAACGCGGTCGATCACCGGCTGCACGGTCGGATGGTCGAGCGCCTTCAGCACCTCGCTGTAGATGACGTGCGACTTGACCTCGTGGGCCACGACCCGGAACAGGGCGCGCAGGCGTTCGCGCGGGTCGGACACGGCCTCGAGCGTGCCGAACACGGTTTCCTGCTCGTTGGTTTCCCAACGCTCCAGCGCGGCTTGCAGCAGGGCGTCGCGCGAGGGGAAGTGCCAGTAGAAGCTGCCTTTGGTGACGCCCAGCCGACGGGCCAGCGGCTCGACCGCGACCGCGGCCACGCCCTGCTCGGCAATCATGTCCAGCGCAGCCTGCGCCCAGTCTTCGGCACTGAGGCGCCCGGTCCGGGGTTCCTGGCGGATGGCGGTTCCAGTCATTGCGGAATTTTACCGTACGGTGACGCCGGTTCGAGTATGCAGCGGTAGGGGTTTACGCCACCCGGCCCGTTGACACGAGTGGTCCGTAATCCATACTTTACCGTATGGTGAAACCCGGGAGTTCCCGCGGCCCTGCATCACCTCCACAACATCCCGGAGTCCTGCGATGAGCGTCGTCCTTCCCTTGCTGGCTTTCCTCCTCGCCGGGGCCTTCGCCGCCTACCACCGCCTGCGCCTGTGGCTCTGGGCGGCGATCACCACAGTGCTGTTGCTGGGTTGCTGGATGCTGGGCGCGAACCACACGGCGACGATCGTCGCCGCGATCATCGTCGCGCTGATCGCCCTGCCGTTGCTGCTCACGCCGATCCGCAAGTCGTTCATCACCGCGCCGCTGCTGAAGTTCTACACGAAGTTGCTGCCGCCGCTGTCCGATACCGAACGCACCGCACTGGAAGCGGGCACGGTCGGCTTCGAGGGCGAGCTGTTCTCCGGCAAGCCGGACTGGAACAAGCTGCTCGACCTGCCGAAGCCGGAATTGAGCGCCGAGGAACAAGCCTTCCTCGACGGTCCGTGCGAAGAGCTTTGCCGCAGCATCGACGACTGGGACATCACCCATGTCCGCGCCGACCTGCCGCCGGCGATGTGGGAATTCCTCAAGCGCAACAAGTTCTTCGGCATGATCGTGCCCAAGGAATACGGCGGCCTCGGTTTCTCCGCGCTCGCCAACCACAAGGTGATCCAGAAAATCGCCTCGATTTCCTCGGTGGTCAGTTCCACCGTCGGCGTGCCCAACTCGCTCGGCCCGGCGGAACTGCTGATGCACTACGGCACCGACGAGCAGAAGCGCCATTACCTGCCGCGCCTGGCCGATGGCCGCGACGTGCCCTGCTTCGCGCTGACCGGGCCGTTCGCCGGTTCCGACGCGACCTCGATCCCGGACTACGGCATCGTGTGCAAGGGCCAGTGGAACGGCGAGGAAGTGCTGGGCTTCCGGCTCACGCTCGACAAGCGCTACATCACCCTCGCGCCGGTGGCGACCCTGATCGGCGTCGCGTTCCGCATGTACGACCCGGACGGCCTGCTCGGCGGCGAACGCGACATCGGCATTTCGCTGGCGCTGGTGCCGCGCGATGTTCCCGGACTCGACATCGGTCGCCGCCATTTCCCGCTGAATTCGCCGTTCCAGAACGGGCCCATCCACGGCAAGGACATTTTCATTCCGCTGTCGCAGCTGATCGGCGGGCGCGACATGGCCGGCCACGGCTGGCGCATGCTGATGGAATGCCTGTCGATCGGGCGTTCGATCACCCTGCCCTCCACCGCCAGCGGCGGCAGCAAGATGGGCGCGGTGGTGGTTGGCAGCTACGCGCGCATCCGCAAGCAGTTCGGCCTGTCGGTCGGGCGTTTCGAAGGCGTGGAAGAAGCGCTGGCGCGACTGGCCGGCAACGCCTATGCCTGCAGCGCCTTGAGCGAAGCCACCGCGGCCGCGGTCGCGCGCGGCGAGAACCCGGCGGTGCCGTCCACCATCGCGAAATACCACTGCACCGAAATGGGTCGCAGGGCGTCGATGGACGTCATGGACATCCTCGGCGGCAAGGGCATCATCCTCGGCCCGCGCAACTTCGCCGGCCGCGCCTGGCAGGCCGCGCCGATCGCGATCACGGTCGAGGGCGCGAACATCATGACCCGCTCGCTGATGATCTTCGGCCAGGGCGCGATCCTCTGCCATCCGTGGGTGATGCAGGAGATGAAGGCCGCGCAACTCGAGGATCCGAAGCAGCGCATCGACCAGTTCGACACCGCGCTGTTCGGGCACATCGGTTTCGCGATCAGCAACGCCGTGCGCAGCTGGTGGTTCGGGCTCACCGGTTCCAAGGTCGGCGCCGCGCCGGGCGACGACGACACCCGTCGCTACTTCCGCAAGCTCGATCGCTATTCCGCCGCGCTGGCGGTGATGGCCGACACCTCGATGCTGCTGCTCGGCGGCAAGCTGAAGTTCAAGGAATCGCTGTCGGGACGGCTCGGCGACGTGCTCAGCCAGTTGTACATCGTCAGCGCCATGCTCAAGCGCCACCGCGACGCCGGCAATCCGGCCGGCGACCAGCCGCTGCTGGCCTACGCCTTCCACGACGCGATCAACCGGATCGAGACCGCGCTTTCCGCCGCGCTGCGCAACTTCCCGATCCGCCCGGTCGGCTGGCTGCTATGGCTGATGATCTTCCCCTGGGGCCGCCGCGCGCAGGCGCCGGGTGATCGCCTCGGCCACAAGGTCGCTTCGTTGTTGATGACGCCCTGCGATGCCCGCGACCGCCTCGCCGACGGCGTGTTCACCACCCCGGGCGAACACAACCCGGCCGGCCGCATCATCAGCTACCTGCCGAAGTTCGTGCTCGCCGAGCCGGTGGAACGCAAGTTCCTCAAGGCGCTGAAGAACAGCGATATCGAGGCGCTGGAATTCGACGCGCAGCTCGACGAGGGCGTGAACGAAGGCTGGATCACTGCCGATGAGCGCAAGCAGCTGGAGGAATTGCGCACGCTGACCCTGGACGCGATCACGGTCGATGATTTCGATCCGGAGGAACTGCGTTCGGCCGGCTACGCCAGCCTCGTCGCGGGCGAGCATGGCAAGCCGCGCGCGGTGGCATGACCACTTCCTCCTTCCCCCGCTCGCGGGGGAAGGCCGGGATGGGGGCGAACGCGCATGAGCATCCTTGATCTCTACGCCAGGCTTGCCGACAAACCGTTCGGCAAATGGCTGTTCGCCAGACTGGTGTGCTGGAAGGCGCCCTACTTCGCCAGCATCGCCCCGCGCATCGAAGTGCTGGAACCGAACCGCGGCGTGGCGACGATCCGGCATCGCCGCCGCGTCAGCAACCACCTCGGCACCGTGCACGCGATCGCCTTGTGCAACCTCGCCGAGTTCATCGGCGGGCTGACCTGCGACGCCAGCATCCCGCCATCGATGCGCTGGATCCCGAAAGGCATGACGGTCGAATACCTGAAGAAGGCGACCGGCACGATGCGCGCGACGGCGACACCCGCGTTCGCGCCGCATGCGGCCGACGAAGGCTACGAACTGCCGTTCGATGTCGTCGTCGCCGATCCCTCCGGCGCGGCGGTGTTCCAGGCCCGCATCGCGATGTGGGTGTCGCCGCGGAAATCGGGCTGACGACGCGACCGTCGCCCGGAGCGGACTTTTCCGGCTGCACTTCGCGGCAAAGACCGAGGGCACGGCATTCCGCCTCCCCGCATGCTGCACGCATCGCTATGCGGCACGGTCGCCATGAAATCCACCCTGTATTTCCTTGCCACCCGCATTCGCCCGGACCGTGCGATGATCCGCGACGAATGATCAGGCAGGCGATCCGAACACCGGTCGCCGAAACGATCCAGGACGACGGACGCATCAGGCGCTGGGCTCGTATTGAAGACGCAGATGGCCGTTACTTGCGAGTGGTGTTGCTGGAGGACGGCGAGACCGTTCGCAACGCCTTCTTCGACCGGAACTTCACGCCATGAAAATCCAGTACTTCGAAGACACCGACACGCTCTACATCGTGTTCAAGAGCAGCGACATCGTCGAAACCCGCGATCTGGACGAGAACACGCTGATCGAACTCGACGCCGAAGGCCATGTCTGCGCGATGACGATGGAACATGCCAGCCGGCGCACGGACGCGAAGCACGTCACGTTCGAGCAGATCGCGGCGTGACGATGGTGCCGGGCGTGCGCCGCGGTTGCCCCGTTTGATCGCATGAACCCCGACACCAGCCGTTCGCCTGCGTCGAAACACCCACGCATCCCGCGCACGGTGTGGATGCTGGGCATGGTCAGCCTGTTCACCGACATGGGTTCGGAAATCGTGCACAGCCTGCTGCCGCTGCTGCTGGCCGGCACCCTGGGCGCGAGCGCGCTGACCATCGGCCTGATCGAAGGCGCGGCCGAAGCACTCGTGCTGGTGACCAAGGTGTTCTCCGGCTACATCAGCGATGCGATCGGCAAGCGCAAACCACTGGTGCTGCTCGGCTATGGCCTCGCCGCGGCGTCGAAGCCGCTGTTCCCGCTCGCGGGTTCGGTGGCGACGGTGACCACGGCGCGCCTGCTCGACCGTTTCGGCAAGGGCATCCGCGGCGCACCGCGCGATGCGATGGTGAGCGACCTGGTGGCTCCGGAAATCCGCGGCGCGGCGTTCGGTTTGCGGCAATCGCTGGACACCGTCGGCGCGGTGCTCGGCCCGCTGCTGGCGATCGCGTTGATGTGGCATTTCGCCGACGACATCCGCAAGGTGCTGTGGTTCGCGGTGATCCCGGGCATCGTCGCGGTGCTGTTGCTGCTGCGCGTGCCCGAACCCGATGATGCCCCGCGCAAGCCGCGACGCCTGCCGCTGACGCGCGACGGCCTGCGCCACCTCGGCCCCGCGTTCTGGCGCGTGGCCGCGCTCGGCGGCTGGATCGGGCTGGCGCGCTTCAGCGAAGCCTTCCTGGTGCTGCGCGCCTCCGAACGCGGCGTGCCGGAAATGTGGATTCCTTCGGTGCTGGTGGTGATGAGCGTGGTCTACACGCTGAGTGCGTACCCGGCCGGAAAACTGTCCGATGCGATGCCGCGCGGCAGGCTGCTGGCCTGGGGCATGGTCGTGCTGCTGCTGGCGGACGTGCTGCTGGCGAAGGCAAATGGTTTTGCGCTGCTGTTCGCCGGCATCGCACTGTGGGGCCTGCACATGGGACTGACGCAGGGCATCCTCGCCAGCCTCGTCGCCGACACCGCGCCGGCGGAGTTCCGCGGCACCGCGTTCGGCGCGTTCAACCTCGTCTCCGGCGCGGCCCTGCTCGCGGCGAGCGCGCTGGCCGGATGGCTGTGGCAGGCGCATGGACCGGCGGCGACGTTCTGGTGCGGAGCGGCGATCTCGGCGATTTCGCTGCCGATGCTCGTGCTGATTGCGCGCGGAAATTGACTCGATCTGGGTGGCGGCTGAACATCTCGGCCATGCTCCGGAATTCGGGGTCTATCAGGCGTTAGGTCTCATGTACGTCAAGAACGCGAATCTCACTATCACGGACGGAAAGAGCGATCTTGCCGGCAAGCGCCTCAATGTGGTTGCGCTGTTTTGTGATCTGCGCGGCTTCTCGAACTGGTGTGAAAGCGTCGAGGTCGATCAAGTAGAGTCGCTTATGAGGACTCAGTTCGAACGCGTCATCCAGATCTGCAATGATCACCACCATGACTTTCACAAGTTTTTAGGTGACGGGTTCGTGCTCGTCTGGGAAGAGAGCGAGGAAGCACCGCTTCACCTTTGTTTAGCCCACGCAATAGACGCCGCATTCCATTTGCACAAGAAGTTTTGGTACTTGAGCCAAGAAATGACGTACGCGCTTCCACCCGGTTACGGAGTAGGAATCTCCGTAGGAGAGGCTGTGCTACTCCAACCTGAGACGTTCATTTCAGAGATGAATGAAGTTGATTTCGTTGGGTACCCTCTGAACTGCGCTGCTCGCATGCAAACCTTGGCTACCGCCTACGGCACAGTTCTTTCCTCTACCGCTTTGGACCTGCTCTCCAGCCATGACTGGCCACACACTTCATATCAACAGCATTTGTTTCCTCCAAGCGATACAGCACTTCGCCAAGCTGCGAGCATGAAAGGCCTTCAGGATAGAGATCGAACGGATTTCAGATACCTAGTCTTCGGCACCGGATACGCAAGTCTCTGGAGGGTCACTGGGATTCCATGAGACCTAACAATTCATTCAAGCCGACACCGCTTCCCGGCTTGGCTTGAACCACGCGTCATGCCCCACGCGAGACAATATGGCGACTGACACGACCCTCCTGATCTGCGCCTGCGTCGCGGCCACCGCTGCACTGGTCCTGGCCGAATACCGCAAATCGCGCATCGGCCGGATCGTTTTCAAGATCGCCGCCAGCACCGCGTTCGTCCTCGTGGCCTTGCAGGCTGGCGCCACCGAATCCGCCTACGGACGCCTGGTTCTCGCCGCGCTCGCCCTGAGCTGGATCGGCGACGTGCTGCTCCTGTCCACGCGGAGCCGACTGTTCCTGCTCGGCATCGCCGCGTTCCTGCTCGCGCACGTCGCGTACTCCGTCGCGTTCACGCGACTGCCCACCAGCGTGCCGGCGTTCGTCGTCGCGCTGGCGGCAATGGCCTGCATCGCGGCGGCCGTGCTGCGCTGGCTGCGACCGCACCTGTCGTCGTTCTACCGGATCGCGGTCACGGCCTACGTGGCCGCCATCGTCGCCATGTGCTCGCTCGCCATTTCCAGCAGCGCGGCCATCGGCAACTGGCTGCTCGCGGCCGCGGCCCTGGCCTTCGCCGCTTCCGACATTTCGGTCGCGAGGAATCGCTTCGTCTCCCCCGGCTTCGCGAATCGGGCGTGGGGCTTGCCGCTGTACTACGCGGCGCAACTGGTGCTTGCGCTTTCGGTTGGCGGCTACCCGATCCGTGCCGCTTGACCGCCAGGCCGAAGGCGCTTCGCGCCCCGGCGTGATCGAGTCTTACTCGAACACCAACTCCGCATCGCCGGAAAACGTCTTCAGGCTGATCTCGCCATCGCCATTGCCGTAACGATGATCGAGATTCGATCCCGGGCCGTATTCCTGCTTCTGCACCTTCGCATCCGGCGCGCTCAGGTCGCCACTGAAGCTCGACGCATCGACCCGCGCCGACAAGGAACGCGGCACCACCAGGCGCACGTCGCCGCTGACCGTTTCGGTCTGCACCTCGCCACCCGGCGCCAGCGCGATGCGCGCATCGGCATCGCCCGACACGCTGTTGATCCTGAGGCTGCGCAGTGCCTCGCCGCGGCTGTCGATGCGGATGTCGCCCGAGGTGGTCTCGACCGAGACTTCGGCCTTCAAGCGTCCGTTCAACACCACGTTGCCGCTCACGCTCTCGATGCCGACGCGCGGAGAATTCAGGGTCAGCCGCTGGTCGCCGCTGACGCTCTCGATGTGCGCGCGCTGCGGAGCCGCCGCGACCACGATGTCGCCGCTGACGCTGTCGATCTGCAGGTTGGCGGGGGCGACGCCGTCGATGTCGATGTCGGCCGACACCGAATCGATGTCCAGCGAGGCCTGCAGCGGCACCTGCAGCAGCAGCGTGGTCGGCTCGATGCTGTCATTGGTACGGCGCGGATACTGCGCCTTCACCAGCAGGTGGCGGCCGCCGCCTTCGACCACGAGCTTCTCGACGCCGGCGCCGAGCGAACCGGTGACGCGCACCTCGTTGCGGTTCCAGGCGCGCACCTGGATGCGGCCCTTGAGGTTGTCGATCTCGACCTGCCCGTTCGCGTCGAGCGGGCGAGTCTGGTCGATGGGCGTGGCGGCGAAGGCCGGCGCGATCGCCGCGAAGGCGAACGCGGCGAAGCAGGCGGCGTGCAATGGCGAATGTCGGAACATGCGGATTCTCCGGTTCAACCGAGCAGCGCGCGCTGGGTCAGCGCGAGCCGCTTCTCGTAGGTGTGGCGCAGGCGTTGCAGCAGGAAACCCGCGTCGGGATCGCGCTGCAGGGCGTCGCGGATGAGTCCGGCGCTGCGGTCGAGCTCGTGCAGCGCGGGATCGTGGTGCGCGGCGGGTGCGGAGGCCTGCATGCGCTTCAAGGTGGCGTCGTAATCGCGGGTCATCGCATCGGCCTCCTGCTGCACCAGCGAAGCGCCGGTCGACGCGGGCGCCTGCGCGACCGGACGCAGCTGCCAACCGACGCCGAACGCGAGCAGCAGCGCGGCCGCGACCGCGAGCCAGGCGAGTGGGCGACGACGCGGGACTTCGAGGCGCGGTGCTTCGAGGCGCGCGGCGATGCCCGGCCACAGGTCGCGCGAGGGCGGTGCGTCGCTGCGCAGGGCACGCAACTGCCAGCGCAGGCCTTCGTCGAATTCGTGATCTTGGATGTCTTCGTTCATCGTCATGCTCCCAGCTTCGCGCGCAACAGCCCGCGCGCGCGATGCAACTGCGCCTTGGACGTGCCCACCGCCATGTCGAGCTCGGCGGCGATGTCCTCGTGGGTCCAGCCTTCCACGTCGTGCAGCACCAGCACCGCGCGTGCACGCGGCGGTAGGGTCGCGACCGCACGCTCGAGGTCCATCGCCAGCGCAGTCGCATACCCGGCGGAATCCGGAATCGCCGCGCGTTCCATCGCGATCTCGTCCTCGTCCTCGCGCGGCCGCGCGCGCGCGGCGCGCAGCGCCATCAGCGCGGTGTTGACCGCGACACGGTGCAGCCAGGTCGAGAACGCGCTTTCGAAGCGGTAACGCGGCAGCGCCTGCCACGCGCGCACGAACGCATCCTGCGCCAGTTCCTCGGTCTGCCCGCTGCGTCCGCCGAGCAGGCGCGAGATCGTGCCGTGCACGCGCCCGGCATGGCGCCGGTACAAGGCCTCGAACGCCGCCACCTCGCCGGCGCAGGCGCGGCGCGCCAGCGCGTGGTCGGGGTCTTCGGCGGCCGGCGAGGCGACGAAGGAAAGGTCGGGTGCGGTGCCCACGGCGATCAGCATAGCCAGTGGGATGCGCCCGGGCCGCGACGGGTTTAAGCGGCCGATTGCCCTGCCCCATGCCGTTAGCAAGCTTGACGGGACGCATGCATTCCCGGAGGACGAGGGGAATGGTGCAGGAACGCGATGCCATCGACGGGGTCGGCCGGCCCAGGCTCCATCTCAACATCGGCGTCACCGCCCACCGCGACCTGGTCGAGGCGGAAATCCCGCGCCTGCGCGCGGAATGCCGGGGCTTCTTCGAGCAACTGCAGCGCGCGTTTCCCTATCTTCCATTGCGCCTGATCTCGGCGCTGGCCAGCGGCGGCGACCAGCTCGCCGCCGAGGAGGCGTTGCGACTCGGCATCGAGGTCATGGTCCCGCTGCCGTTGCCGCAGGCCGAGTACGAACGCGATTTCGAGGATGCGCGGGCGCTCGCCCACTTCCGCGAACTGCTGGGCAAGGCCCGCCAGCGCACGCTGCCGATGGCCTCGGGCAACACGCCCGAAACCGTGCGCGAACGCGGGCCGGCGCGCAACCGCCAGTACGCGCAGCTGGGGATGTTCGTGTCCTCGCGCTGCCAGGTATTGCTGGCGCTGTGGGATGGAAAGCCCAGCGACGCGACCGGGGGAACCGCGCAGGTCGTCGGCTATCACATCCACAACGCGATGCCGGGTTTCAGTGCGGCGGACGCCGCGCCCAACCTGCTCGCCGACGACGAGAGCGATCTGGTCTACCATATCCATTGCACGCGCCGCCTGGCGCATGCGGGGAGCGGGCCGAACATGCCGCAAGCGGAGCCGGCGGCGCCACGCTGGCTGACGCTGGACGGCGCCAGCGCTGCCGGCGCACCGATGCCGGCGCAGTACCGCCACGTCTTCGGCCAGATGCAGGCGTTCAACCGCGATGCCCTGCGCCACGCCGCGGCGATCGACCGCGATTCCTCATCCCTGCTCACCGGCGAACTGCCCGCGCCGCCACCGCCGGCCGCGCGCGAAGTGGACACGCTGTTCGGCGCGGCCGACTGGCTCGCCGTGCACTTCCGCCGCCGCGTGCGCATCAGCATGTTGCTGACCCATGCATTCGCGGCCGCGATGGGACTTGCCTTCATCCTGTACTCCGACTTCGACACGAACCGCGGCTACATCGCGGTGTTCCTGTTCCTGTTCGGATTGAGCGTGCTGGTCCGCTGGATCGGCAAGCACCGCGAATGGCATCGCAAGTACCTCGATTACCGCGGCCTGGCCGAAGGCCTGCGCGTGCAGATGTACTGGCGGCTGGCCGGGGTGGAACCGCCGCCCAACGACAGCCTGGGCTACGACAGCTTCCTGCAGAAGCAGGATGTCGACCTCAGCTGGATCCGGCACGCGATGCGCAGCACGGGCTTGCCCTACGACCAGACCTTCCGCTCCGACGAACGCTGGCTGCAGTGGGTGATCGATGTCTGGGTCGGGCAACGCGATGCTGCGGCGGGCGGCAGCGGCGGGCAACTGGCGTACTTCGATGCGGGTACCCGTCGCCGCGAACAGGCCTACCTGGCCACCACCCGGCTCGGGGAACTGGCGCTGGCCGGCGGCATCCTCGGTGCGGTCGTGCTGCTGCTGGCCGGGAACCGGATGGGTTCGGGCGCACAGGCCCTGCTGCTCGTGGCCATGGGCCTGCTGCCGCTGCTGGCCGGCATCCGCGAGGCTTTTTCCTACAAACAAGCCGACAAGGAACTGATCAAGCAGTTCCGCTTCATGAGCCGCCTGTTCGGCAGCTGCCGGGCGCGGCTCGACCAGGCCCGGGACCCGGCCGAGTCGCGCTACCTGCTGCGCTCCCTCGGCAACGCCTGCCTGGAGGAACACGCCGAGTGGATCCTGCTGCACCGCGAACGCCCGATCGAGAGCTCCGCCCTGTCCGGCTAGCGGCGGCATCCGCGTTATCGGATTCGTGGTTGGTTTCGTGGCTGGATCCCGACTCTCCCCCGGGAGGTGTGGTCTGCGCTATCGCGCCTTCATCAGCTATAGCCATGCCGACGGACGCTGGGCCCGGTGGCTGCACCGCAGCCTGGAGTCCTACCGCCTGCCGGCGCGCCTGCGCGGCGGCAAGGGCGAGTACGGCCCGTTGCCGGAGCGGCTGACCCCGATCTTCCGCGACCGCGAGGACCTGTCCAGCGCGGGCCGGCTGGGGCCGCAGATCGAGCTTGCGCTGGCGGAATCCGAGGCGCTGGTGGTGGTGTGCTCGCCCGGGGCGGCGCGTTCCCCGTTCGTCGAATCGGAGGTGCTGGCGTTCAAGCAATACGGGCGCGGCGACCGCATCTACGCCTTTATCGTCGCCGGCGAACCGAACTCGGGTGGCGAACAGGAATGTTTCCCGAACGCGCTGCGCTTCGAGCTCGGTGCCGACGGGGAGCTGTCGGCGAATCCCGCCAACCCGATCGCGGCGGACGTGCGCGAGGACGGCGACGGCAAGCGCCTCGCGCGGCTGAAACTGCTCGCCGGCCTGTTCGGCCTGCCGCTCGACGTGTTGCGCCAGCGCGAGGCGCACCGACGGCACCGCAGGATGCTGTGGGTCACCGCGGCTTCGGTCGCGGGCCTGCTGCTCACGAGTTTCCTGGCGGTACAGGCCATCGTCGCGCGCAACGCGGCCGAACGCCGGCAGAAGCAGGCGGAGGACCTCGTCGGCTTCATGCTCGGCGACCTCACCGACAAGCTGTTCGAAGTTTCCCGGCTCGACCTGATCTCCGCGGTCAACGACAAGGCGATGCGCTACTTCAAATCGTTGCCGAACGCCGATGTCACCGATGAAGTACTCGCGCAGCGCGCCCAGACGATGAAGAGGATCGGCAGTGTCCGCCTCGACCAGGGCCAGTTGCCGCAGGCGATGGAGAGCTTCCGCGCCGCGGCCAGCCTTTCGGGTCCGCTGGCCTCTGCCGCGCCCCGCGATCTCGCCCGCCAGCTCGCGCATGCCGACGTGCTCGCCTACATCGGCAAGACCTACTGGTCCCAAGGCGACCTTGACGCTGCACAACGCGGGTTCGACGCGGCATCTGTCGTACTCGAGCGGGCACGCCGCTCCGCCCCGGACAATCCGGAACTGCTGTTCCAGCTTTCCACCATCGACAACAACAGCGGGCACGTGCTCGAGACGCGCGGCAAGTTCGGCGAAGCCACGACCAACTATCGACGCATGCTGGAGGCATCGCGGAAGTTGACCGCACTCGAGCCGGATAAGGTGGATTGGCAGAACCAACTCGGCCTGGCCTACAACAACCTGGCGAAGATGGCCTTGCTGCAAGGCGACCTGCGCGCAACCCTCGACGACTATCGCGCCGACATGGACATCGAGGCCAGGGCCGCCGCCCGCGACCCGCGCAACAACCAGCAACGCGAACGCCTGCTGATCGCGCAAGCGACCCTGGGGCGGACGCTGGCCATGGCAGGCGAACTCGACGAAGGTGTCACGCTGTTGCGGCAGGCGCTGGACGATGCCCGGAAACTGCAGGCTTTCGAACCGGATAGCACCCCTTACCAGGAAGACGTTGGCCTGTATTCGGCCCAGCTTGCGAGGCTCCTTCGGCTGCGTGGCGATACCGCGGGCGCGGCAAGCCTGGCCGCACAATCGAAAGCCATCTTCGAGAAGCTGGTTGCCACCGACCCAACGCAGCAGATATGGCAACGCGAACAGGCGGAGACGCTGACCGAAATCGCCACGCAGGCCATCGCCTCCGACGATCGCAAAATAGCGGCATCGCTGCTGTACAAGGCACTCGCGATCCTCGAACCGCAGCTCGAACAAAACGCACGGGATCGGGCCATCGTGCTCGCCACGACCGATGCGAAGCTGCGCCTTGCCTCGCTGTCGGCGGAAAGCGATCGCGAATCCCTTGCACGCGGCGCGCTCGCCGGCATCGACGCGCAAACCTCAGGTCAGTCGGACCCCCGCCTGCAGGCATTGCGCGCAGAAGCCTTGGTGCTTCTGCAACGCGAACGAGAAGCACATGAACTGGGAGAAACACTGGTGGCATCCGGCTACCGCGACGCCGGATTCATGGCGCTACTGAAGACGAAAGATATCGCTTCCAAACGCTGACGACGGATTTCCGCCACCGCCAATACCCAACCACAGGAGTCGCCAATGAATATCCACATCATCAAGGTTTCGCTGGTTGGGAATCACCTGAGGTGCACACCGCATCGCTGCGCGATCCACGCGGACAAGGCGAAGACCTTGATCGTGTGGGTGCTCGACGAGACTTTGGCGGAAGGCGAATTCCTCGCTGTCGGGAATAACATCCCCAGCCCCGGTTTTCAGTTCGACAAAAAGCCTCCGTCAGGACGATTCGATCCAGAGAATCTCGATACGCCAAAAAGGCACGTCTCGATCATGAACAGTTATCACCCCGGCGACCAATCGGATGAATGGGAATACACGCTCCGTGTCAGAGACGCGGACGGATCGATCTACGAAACCATAACGCACCGCGGCAACCATCCCGTCATCATCAATCGTTGATCGGAACGACACGATCGCTTCGAAACGCTGGCGAAGGAGCGCCAGCGCAACCGCCCGGACGCAGCCACAGGAGTCATCGCATGGCCGTTTACACGATCAAGGTTTCGCTGGCGGTCCAGGACGGGAAAAACACCCTGGTCCTGACGCCCACGTTCTGCGAAGTCGACCTGGATCCGAACAACCCGAGCCGGATCACCTGGATACTGGACGACGGGGCGACGGATGCTTACTTCGTGTTGCGCCCCGGCAGGAACGGCATCCTTTTCGATTGGGAGGACAAACCGGGCAAGGACGTCTTCGGCATTTTCGACGCCGATCCCGGGAAGAAAACGATTTCCACCCAGGACAACCATGTCGGAACCGGGAAATTCGGGAGATGGCGCTACAGACTCCGCGTCAAGCAGGGAG
>Ga0209023_10000407_pt1 | contig 67341 bp, 61 predicted proteins | sample LakOneMetagenome_FD_187468 | JGI IMG/M metagenome (GOLD analysis project Ga0209023, IMG submission 187468) | Freshwater and sediment microbial communities from Lake Erie, Canada (SPAdes) (version 2) | ecosystem: Environmental > Aquatic > Freshwater > Lentic | place: Lake Erie, Canada...
AACAGGCTGATGTCGGCGAGCAGGTTGGGCAGATAGACGATGATCGCCGCGCCGATGATCGGGCCGAGCCGCGACTTGCGGCCGCCCATCGTCACCGCGAGCAGGAAGAGCACCGACAGTTCGAACGAGAAATTGTTCGGCGCGATGTATTGCTCGGAGTAGGAGAAGAACACGCCGGCAAAGCCTGCAAAGGCAGCGCTGGTCACGAAGGCGATGACCTTGTGGCGATAGACCGAGACGCCCATGCAGTCGCAGGCGATCGGACTGTCGCGCAAGGCCTCGAAAGCGCGGCCGAAGCGCGAGGCGAGAATGCGGTTGATGACGATGATCACGCCGATCAGCGCGAAGCCGCTGAGGATGAAGAATTGCGATTCCTTCATCCGCTTCGCCGACATGTCGAGGAAGGGCAGGATGTTGGAATAATCGCGCCAGTCGAACAGCGCGGGCGTGGAGAACTTGATGCCGAGCGGACCGTTGGTCAGCGGCACGATCTCGTTGATCAGGATCTGCACGATCGTGCCGAAGGCGAGCGTGACCATCGCGAGATAGGGTCCGGTCACGCGCAGCGCCGGCAGCGCCAGCAGCGCGCCGAAGGCGGCCGTCACGATTGGCGCCACGATCAGCGAGGGCCAGAAGCCGATGTTGAAATGCATCGACAGGACGCCGGCGGTGTAGGCGCCGATACCAAACAGCGCCGCATGGCCAATCGACACTTCGCCGGTGTAGCCGAAAACGACGTCGAGACCGAGCACGACGATGGCGAAGATCGCGATCGTCTGCAGCAGGTGCAGGTAATAGGGGCTCGTCACCAGGAAGGGGATGACGAGGATCGCCGCAATCGCGGCCAGCAGAGGCAGGAGCTTGCGCATCGGCTCAGACCTTCTTGATCGTCGCCACGCCGAACAGGCCTGACGGTTTGAGCGACAGCACAAGCAGCAGCAGCACGAGGCCCGGCACGTCCTTGTAGCCGGTCGAAATGTAGAAGCCGGTCAGGGTCTCGACGATGCCCAGAATCAGCCCGCCGACGATCGCGCCGACGCCCGACGACAGGCCGCCGATGATGGCGACCGCGAAGGCCTTGAGGCCGAGCACCGCGCCCATGGCCGCGCCCGTCAGCGTGATCGGCGCGACCAGAACGCCGGCAAAGGCCGCCGACAGCGAGGACAGCGCATAGGAGAAGGTGATGACGCGCGATGTGTTGATGCCCATCAGGCCGGCGGCGTCGCGGTCGTTGGCTGTCGCCACCACCGCCTTGCCGAAGATCGACTTGCGGTTGAAGATTTCGACCGCGGCCATCAGCGCGAGCGCGCCGAGCACGATGGCGATTTCCATCGGCTGGATGCGGACGGGGCCAAATTGCAGCGCGGCTTCCGGCAGCGGCGAGGGAAATTTCAGGGGATCACGGCCCCAGATGTTCTCGGCGAGATTCTTGAAGATGATACCGAGAGCGATCGTCGCCATGATCCAGCCGGCTTCCGACTTGATCTTGATCGCCTGCCGCACGCCCAGCCATTCGACGAAGGCGCCTTGCGCCAGTCCGAACACCAGCACGACTGGCAGCATCAGCAGATAGGCCCAGAAGGTGCCAATCGACTGCCCGATCAGAAAGTTGATTGTCGTCAGGCCGACGAGCGCGCCGATCATCAGCGCTTCGCCCTGTCCGAAGTTCAGCGTTTTGGACGTCGCGAAGGTCAGCTGATAGCCGAATGCGATGACCGCATAGATCATGCCGACGGAAATACCGCTGACGATAAGTTGGGCGAAAATGTTCATGGGGAGCGCGCTCGTGTGGAAACGCCGCGCCCTCGATGGGCGCGGCGTTCAATCAATATCCGGAGCCTTGTTCGCTCCGGCCGGTGTTGCGTATCAGCCCTTCGGCTTGATGCGCATCGCCTTGTCGCCCGCTATGTCTTCCGGATGCGCCGGCTGAACGCGGCCGCCCTTGACGATGCCCATCACCGGGATGTTGGCGGTGATGGCTTCATGGTCGGTCGCCGAGAACGGCTTGTCGTAGATCGTCACGACGCCCTCGACCTTCTCGTTGAGGTTCTCGAGCGCTTCGCGGATCTTGCGACCGTCGGTCGAGCCCGCCTGCTTGATCGCAGCGGCGAGCAGGTAGACCGAATCGTAGCCCTGCGCGGCGGACACCGGCGAGGGCATGCGATCGATGTTGTACTTCTTCTGGTAGGCTTCGATGAAGGCCTTGCGCTTGGGCGTCGTCGGCTGCTGGATGAAGGTCTGCGGCATGATCGCGCCGTCGCCGTTGGCGCCTGATGTGTCGATGTAGCTCGCCATCGACAGCGTCCAAGAGCCGATCAGCGGCACCTTCCAGCCGAGCTTCGCCATGGCGTTGGCGATCTGCGCGAGTTCCGGACCAATCGCGTAGGTCAGGATCACGTCGGCGCCGGCTTCCTTGGCGCGCAGAACCTGCGCGGTCATGTCGGTGTCGCCGACGTTGAACTTCTCGGTCGCGACCGGCTTGATGTCCATGGTGGCGAGCGCCTTGGTCATGTCATCCTTGCCGAGCTGGCCGTAGTTCGTGGAATCGGCCAGGATAGCGGGCTTCTTGAAGCCTTGGCGCTTGATCGCTTCGTTGGCGATCATCGACGACTGGATCGCGTCGTTCGCCGACGTGCGGAATATATAGTTGGCCTTGTGGTCCGGGGCCTTGAACTGGGTGGCGACCACGGTGCCGGTGGCGACGTTGTTGATGACCGGAATCTCGGCTTCCTGGTAGAAGCGCTGCGAGGCGAGCGCGACGCCGGTGTTGATGTAGCCGAGCGAGGCGACCACCTGCTCCTTGTTGATCAGCTCCTGCGAGATCTGCACGCCAACTTCGTTCTTGGCTTCGTCGTCGCGTTCGATCAGCTGGATCTGCTTGCCGAGCACGCCGCCGGCCTTGTTGATCTCTTCGGCGGCGAGCTTCACGCCGTCGCGCATCGAAACGCCCATGGAGGCGGAGCCGCCGGTGAACGGGCCCTGCAGGCCGACCTTGATCGTATCGGCCGCATAGGCCGCGGAAACCATCGCCGTCGAAGCGGCGAGCGCAATCACGAGATGTCTGAGCTTCACTCTGTTCTCCCTCCGTGGCGCAGACGACGTTCTTGGTGCGCGTCTGCGATGACTTTAGCTAGAGCGCTCGCCGGTCCTTGAGTAGGCTCTGCGGCGCTGCGCGGGCTCGCCTTCTAGCATGCAGGAGTGTGCGTCTCTAGCGCTTTGTACATTGCTGCAGTGCGAAATCTGCATGACCCGACTGGGAAGGAGCGGGCCTCAATATTCCCATTCGACGCCGACGCCGACCGATGTCTTGCCATCGACGCGCGTCTCGCTCTGCACCCGGAAATTGCGGAACAGATCGACGCCGACATTGACCGACGTCTCCTCCGGCTTCACGCCCGCCCGCACGCCGACCGTCACGCCCTTTGCGATATAGCGGGAGACGCCGACGCTGGGGCCGCCAGCGCCGCCCGCGTCAATGTCCAGCGTGTCGACGCCCAGCGCCTTGCGCATCTTCTCGAAGGCGTCGGCCCCAGATGTCGCGCCGGTGAATTGCGCCAGCGCCATGGCCAGCTGCACCGCCTGGAAAGGCGTAAGCGATGCCGACGCCTTGGCGAAGAGCAACCGAGACAGCACCTCGTCCTGCGGCAGGCTGGGCGAGGAGGTGAAGGCAAAGGCTGGCTGCGAGGCAGGGCCGCTCACCGCAACATTGGCGGTCACGCCCCCGGCGGACGTCTGTGCGGCGAAGTCGAGCTGCGGGATCAGCCCGCCGGCGAATGTCAGCCGTCCCTGCGTGATGTCGAGGCGCTGGGTGAGAAGCTGCATGCGCCCGCGCCGCAGATCGAAACCGCCGTCGACGATCGGCTTCTGGATCGTGCCGGCAATCTTGAGCTGTCCGCCGAATTCGGCGTCGAGCCCGCGCCCGCGCACGAAGACGCGATTGGGCGCGGAAATCGTCAGGTCCACTGGCGCGTCGAAGGTCGGCTTGCGACCCGCCGCGGCCTTTTCCTTGCGCTCGATGGCGATCATCTGCGCGGCGAAACCCTTGGCGTCGATCTGCCGGGTGCCGGGCAGCGGCTTGAGATTGATCGGCATCCGCTCGGGCACGTTCACGTCCATGCTGCGCAGCGTGACGCGCCCCGAAATACGCGGCGCCCGCATCAGCGGCCCGTTGATCGCGAGATCGAGATCCCCGGTCGCCGAAGCCAGTTCGCTGTCCACGAATTGCGCATTGTCCGCCTTCACGATCAGCGCCGCCGGAAAGCCAGACTTGGGATCGACGCCGACGCGGCCGGCGACGGCGATCCGCCCGCCGTTCTTGGTCTGACCGTTCAGGCCGGAGATCGTCAGGTCGCGGCCGGCGCCTGACAGGACGCCGGTGATATTGGTGAGCACGATCCCGTTCACGGGATCGGCGAAACCGGCATTGGCGAGCGTGACCGCGCCGCCCGCCAGAGGCGCAGCCGCCGTGCCCTTGATCGTCAGGTCGACCTTGGCCTGTCCCGAGGCTGTCTGGCCATTGGCCGACAGTGTCGTATTGGCGAGCGCCGCATCGACTGCGCCGCGCACAGCAAGGTCGAGCGCGCCAGCGCCGAGTGGCGCATGGCCCGAAATCTTCAGCTTGCTGCGCGGCCCGATCGCGACGTCCGCATCCACACTGGTGCGCCCGCCCGACATCGCGCCGGACGCGGTCGCCTCGATCGGCGGAAGTCCCGCGCTGCGCATCTGCGGCATGGACAGGCGCGCAACCTTCACACGCCAGTCGCCAGTCGGCGCCTTTGCGCTGCCGCCGATCTTCGCCTGCGCATCCGCGACGCCGTCCAGCGCGAGGGAGGGATCGGCCAGCGCGAGGATCGAGAGCGGCAGGGCGCGCGCATTCACGTCGAGCGCCAGCTTGTCGCCTGCAAACCCGTCGACCGTCAGTCGCCCGCCATCAGCGGCAATGACGACGCCTTTCAGTTCCGCCCCGCCATCGCGCAACGTGACGCTGGCGGGACCGGCCAGCGCCAGCCTCTTGCCGCCGCGCACAGCCGAAAATTGCGCGATGTCGAGGCGCTTCGTCTCGCCATTGGTCAGAGAGCCGCGCCCCGCCACCGCAAAGCCGCGCGCGTCGAGCGCAAGCTCGAGATCGGTGACGCCGCCGGCGCCGGGCTTGGCGATCAGCCGCGCCTTCGAAATGCTTTCGCCGCCGACGCGCATGTTATCGGCGACGATCCGGCCCTCGAGTTCCGGCCGGCTGTAGATGTCGCGCGCGGACGCCTGCGCATCGAGTCGCTCGATCACAATCTCCGACGAGCGTACGCCCTGGCCGTGCGCTTCGATGAGGGCCGATTGCTTGCCGCCGGAATTGTCGAGCGTGATGTCCGCATCCAGTCGTCCCGCGAGCTTCTGCAAAGCGAAAGGCGAAAAAGCGTCGATGTCCGGCGCGGCGATCTTCAGGCGTCCGCGCGCGAGCTTCGCGGCGTCGAGCGCGAAAGCGCCCTTGATGCTTGCGCGGTCGACCGCAATATCGAGCGTGTCGATCTTCCAGCTTTCGCCGTCGCGTTCGGCGGATAGGGTTCCGCGCGCCGGCTTGCCGTCGATCGCGCCATCGAGCGATGCGCTGATCTTTGCCGCGCCGGTCAGATCGCGCGCCTCTCCGGTCAACGCGAGCGAGGGAACGGCGCGCCCGATGGCGCTGGCGTCGCGCGCGGCGATATTGAACGTCGCGTCGAGCTTGCGCAGCGATCCCTTCAGCGCAACCTCGCCCTCGGCGCGACCCGACAGGCGCGCATCCGCCTGCTTGAGATCAGGCGCGGAAATCTTGGCGACGAGGTCGGCCTTGTCCTGCGTTGCGCGCCCGTCGATCAGCACGGATGCGCGCTCGCCCGTCAGCTGCATCTTGTCGAAGGACACGCCGCCGTCGGCGAGCGCGGCCTTGCCGGCGATGGCGAGGCGTTTGCCGAGCAGGCCGTCCACGGCGGCGACGCCGACACCGGGTTGCGTCACGCCGCCGTCGAGCGCCGCTGCGATCCGCCCCTCGCGGGGCGCGCCGGTCAGCGCGGCGTTGAGCGCAAGCGCGCCTTTCAATTGGGTCTTTGCCAGCCCGGCGAAACGCGACAGGTCGGCGGACGCGAGCCGCGCGCGGCCATCCAGCGCAGCGAGGCCCGCACGCCCCATGAAGGACAATTCCGCCGCATCGGTCGCCAGCGTCGCGACGCTGATATCCATCCGGTCCAGCGACTCGGCGCGGGCGCGAATCTCGAGCCGCGCGCTCTCGCCAAGCGCGTCGGCAAGCGCGGCGTCCGACAGCGCAAGCCCGGTCGCATTGCCCTTGGCTGTAACATCGAAGAAACCGGCAGGGTTGGAAGCAGGCGCCACAGACGCGTCGAGATCGACATGGCCGATGCCGCCCATTGGTCCGCGCGCTGCGTCGATCAGAAGGCGCGCGACGCCTTCGGGCCTGGCGAGCGTGCCGGACATCTGCGCGTCGGCCTGCAATGTCTTTGCTGAAAACGCCGCGCCCGGTTGCGCGGGATTGCCGGTGAGCCGCGCCTGCCCCGAAAGCCGGCCGTCCGCGCCAAGCGCGCCAGCGCCCTTCAGAGTGAACGCCGACGCCTCGACCGCGAAAGCGTCGAGCTTGATCGCGCCATCGTCGCCGAACGCGCCCGCGCCGCTGGCGCGCGTTACCTTTTCGAACAAGGCTGCGACGTCCTTTGGCAGCAGCGCGGCGAGGCGTACCGAGAGATCGAATCCGACACGCCGCTGCGCGCCCTCGCGCTTTATGGAAACGGTTCCGCTGGCGTCAGCGACAGCTCCTGCGCGCGCATCGAGTTTCGCGGCGAAGGCGTCGAGCGGGCCATCGCCGTTCACATGGATTTCCACCGGCGGCAGGCCGGGAATGTCGGCGAGGCGCGCGACGAGACCGCCCGCCGGTTCGGAGGCGTCGACCGTCAGTTTCAGCTTCGCGCCGTCGGCGGCAATATCCGCGCGCGCCGCAACCTTGCCGGGGGCGTCGAGACGCCCAAGATCGAGCGCAACACGCGCCGCCGACCCGCTCGCGCCGAGATCGGCGGAGCCTGTCAGCCCCAGAGTCGCAGCAGCACCCAGCGCCGGTTCGGCGAGCGCGATCCTGTCGACCTTCAAAGCGCCGACGCGCACGGCGAGCGGCGGTCGCCAGGCGAGCGCAGTCTTAATCGTATCGAAAATGCCCTTGTCGTCGGGCCGCGCCGGGCTGGGCAAAGGTTTGCGCAGGACATCGACGGCGCCAATGGTCAGCGTCTCGATATCCGCGACGCCGCGCAGCAGCGCGAACAGGCTGAGCCGTGCGTCCACACGATCGATCTTCAGCCAGATCCCCTTGGCGTCGGCGATGGCGATGTCGCGCACGACGGGCGCGCCGGACACGGCGCCTTCGAGCTTTCCGATCGTGACGATCGAGCCAGGCGAGGATGCCGCCCGCGACACATAGCTCGCGATCATGGCGCCCCCGGCGCCCGTATTGGCGAACACGACAAGAGCCACGACCAGCAGCACCAAAGCCGCGACGGCGCCGGCGGCGATGCGTAGGATGCGGCGGCCCGCCATCAGAAGGATTCTCCGATGCCGATCAGCACGCCGAATTTGCTCTCGCCGGGCCGCCGCGCGATCGGCACGGCAAAGTCGATGCGGATCGGCCCGATCGGCGTGAAGTAGCGCAGCCCGAGGCCGACGGATTCGCGAATGGAAGACGAGAAGCTCGGGAACGGCGTGTCGAACGCCATGCCGGCGTCCATGAAGGGTACGACGCCAATCGTCTCGGTCACGCGGATGCGCGCTTCCAGCGAGGCTTCGAGATAGCTCAGGCCGCCTGTCGGTCCGTCGAAGCCGTTGTGCGGCGAAAGCGAGCGATAGCGATAGCCACGCACGGAGCCGCCGCCGCCGACGAAGAAGCGGCGGTTGGCCGGAACGTCGGCAATCCGCGCGCCAACCGTCGAACCCGCGCCGATCCGGCCGGCCAGTATATAGCGCGCCTCCTCGTCGAACGCGTGATAGGCCGAAATCTGCGCTTTCGACTGCACCATGGTCAGCCCATGCGGCAGCGCCTTGACGTAGGGCGCAACGCGCAATGTGGCGCGCACGCCCTTGGTCGGCGCGAGCTTGCTGTCGGTCGAATCGTAATTGATCGCCATCGGCGCGCCGAGCAGCGAATAATTATGGCCGCCCCACAGGTCGACCGTGCGCCCGCCCTCAGCCTCCAGGCCGATCTGCGCCGACAGATGTTCCGAGAAGCGATGGCGGAGCGCCACCTGCGCATTCAGGTAGCTGGCGTAGTAATAATCCGTGCTCTCGCGAATGGCCGCGACATCCACCAGCAGATCGTTGCGCGAGCCGCCGAGCGCCGGCTTGATGAAGCTCGCGCCTGCGCGTCCCACCACGTTGCGCCACGCCAGCGACGACAGGCCCTTGAACTGCGATGCGCCGCCGATTGTGGCGACGCCAGCTTCCGCATCGAGCCGCAGCCGCTCGGCGCCGCCGAACAGATTGCGATCGGTCCAGGACGCGCGGACCGAGGGACCGTCCACATTGGAGAAGAGGGCAGACAGCGCGACCGCATGGCGCTTGCGCTCGCTGGTCTCGATCAGGATCGGCAGATTGCCGTTGGCGTCGAGCTTCTCGCCGTCGATGACGCGCACGCCGCCGATCGCTTCGATCTGCGCGACCGAATTGCGGGTGTCGGCGAGCCGCTTCGGCGAATAGGCCTCGCCCTCCTCAAGGTAGATGAAGGAAGAGATGACGCGCGGATCGACGCCGGGCGATCCCTTCACCGTCACTTCGCCGATGCCGGCGCGTGGACCCGTGTCGATCGTGACGGCGACATCCATCACGCGCAGCCGGTGGTCGACCACCGGCTTCATGTCGACGACCTTGGCCAGCGGATAGGATTTGTCGCGCAGCTGATCGATCCACACTGTCTGCGTCGACCGCACGGTCGCCGCGCGCGCCGGGCCCACGGGATCGGCGCCCATGCGATCGCGATCGATCAGCGCCGGGTCCATCATGCCCTTGGTGCGCGCGTCGTAGATCACGACATTGCGCAACTGGTAGAGCGGGCCGGGCGTCACCGTATAGCGAATGGGAACCAGCGCTGTTCCGCGTGCCGTTTCGGCGGCCTTGCCCGCGGCTTCCGCGCCTTGGCCCTCGGGTGCCACGGGGACGCCCGCGACGGTCACGGTCACCGAGGCGTCGTAATAGCCGCTCGCCCACAAGGCGTCCGCGAGTTCGGGAAAATCGGAAACGACGCGCCGCGAGAGCGCGACGCCGGAGGAGGGCGGCTCCAGCCGCAGCCGCCAGACGCCGGAGGCGTCCTTCAGCGCCTGCGCAAGCCGGGAATCGTCGCCGACGCCCTCGAATGTGACCTCGTAGGCGAGGCCTGATTGCGTGGGCTGTGCCTGCTCCGGCGCGCCGAACAGGCCGAAAAAGTCGAAAGCCCGGCCTATTCCGCTGGACGTGGCCCAGCAGAGCAGAGCGAGGCCTGCGGCCATGATCGGTCTGCTGGTCGAAGCCAAACTCTCGAACTCGCTATCCCGGCGATACGCACGAACTGCGTCCTATGGTTACTAAAGCGCAGTTTAGTGAATTGTCCTTTAGCAACAAGCAAGGTCGCGGCGGGAGCAGTGTTTCTGGACAGATTGTTGCGCTGGCGCATGGTTCTGAACCGGAGCGCCGCCTCCCGCGTATCTGGTGCGGCAACCCGAGGGAAAACCGATGCTGAAATGGACCGCGACTTACGCTGCCGTACTTGTGGCCATGGGCGCGGTCGACGCCGTCTGGCTGACTTTGGCCGGCGAACGCCTGTACCGCGCCAATATCGGCGAGCTCCTTGCGCCTGATTTCCGCATCGCACCGGCTGTCATCTTCTACCTTATCTATGTGTTCGGCCTCGTCTTTCTGGCCGTGCGGCCGGACGACGAGTCGCAGTCCATCACCCGCGCGATGGCCTATGGCGCGGTCTATGGGCTCTGCGCCTATGCGACCTACGACCTGACCAACCAGGCGACCATGAAGGTCTGGCCGACGGTGGTGACGGTTGTCGATCTTGCCTGGGGTACGGTTCTGTCGGCCTATGCGGCGGCTGTCGGCGCCTGGGTCGCCAGCAAATTCGCTTAAGGACGCGGCGGGCGCGGCCAGAATTCGCTGACCCGCGCCGCGTATGCCGCGAAAGCCTCGGGCCGGGAGCGCTTCATATGCGCTTCCAACGGCGGAACGCCGGAGATGCGTGCAAGCAGTACATACATCAGGATCGGCGCGCCGAACGACAGCAGGCTGGCGGGTTGCGACAGCGACAGGGCGATGGCCGGATAGGCCAGCCAGCCCATCCATTCGAAGAAATAATTGGGATGGCGCGACCAGGCCCACAGGCCGGTGTCGCAGACTTTACCCTTGTTGGCCGGATCGGCCTTGAAGGCGGCCATCTGCCGGTCGGCTATGGTTTCGCCGGCGAGCGCCGCGACGAAAATCGTAATGCCCAAAACGTCTTGGAGCCCAACACCGCCGCGCGGCGCATGAGCGGCGAAATAGGACGCCAGCGCCAGTGGCAGGGCGGCGGCGGCCTGGATCTGCAGGAAAACGAAGAGCTGGCGACCGGCCTTGTCGCCCCATTCGGCTTTCAGCGCCGCATAGCGGGCGTCGTCGGGCCCGTGTGACGCGCGGCGCCAGAGGTAGAAGGCGAGCCGCGCGCCCCACAGCGCGCCCATGCCGGCGACCAGATAGCGGCGGGCGGGGTCGCCGTCGGCGCCGAGCGCCGCCATTGCGCAGGCGGCGCCGGTGGCGGCCGACCAGACCGAATCGATATAGCCGGAGCGCCCCGTCGATTGCGCCAGAGCCCAGCCGCCGGCCATGGCGAGAGACAGAAAGACGGCGATCGAGATCGCAAGCGCCGTCATCGGCGCCTCAGATCCCGATCAGGGGCTGGAACATCCGGCCGATCCAGCTGTTCAGCCGCAACCGGCCCTCGACCGCCGCAAGACAGATGCATTCGCCGTCGAGATCGACGACCGGCTGGTGGTCGACATCCTCGTCCGCCTCGACGCAATCGCCGGCGCGATAGCGCCCGAACGCATCCGAGAATGACCCGGTGATGACCTGCGTAAACTCGGTCCCGGTATGCGTATGCTGCGGCACCTTCTGCCCGGCGCCGACCTTCAGCATGATGACATTCGCGTCGGGGGCTTCGGGCAGGGTCACCCGCCGCCAGCGCAGGCCTGGATGGACGAAGCGCCAGGGCCCGATCGGATAATGGCGCAGCGGCGCCGGCAGCTCCGGATGATGGACGACCGGCTCCTTCGCGCAATAAATCTCGGGCGCTTCGATGCGCTGGAATACGCGGTCGAGCCCGTCGGGCGAGAGTTCGGCAGGCGCCGCGTCGTAGATCAGCGCGCCGCCGACGGCCTCGAAGCCGCGAACCCGCGCACGGCACTCCGGGCAACCCGACAGATGCGTCGCCAGCACGAGGCGCGGCCCCGCGGCCAGATTGCCCGCGGCATAATGGGCCAGACTGTCGTCTGAAGGGTGATGAGCGATCATAGCTCCTGCTCCAGGATCGCACGGATCTTCGCCATCGCGAGACGCGTGCGGGATTTGACGGTGCCGAGCGGGATGCTCAATTCCCGCGCGATTTCCGCATGTGGCTTTTCGGAAAAGAACGACAGGCGCAGCACGGTCGCCTGCTCGGGTGAGAGCGTCGCCATCGCGCGGCGCACCTTTTCGTCGCGCTCGGCGGCCAGCTGCGTGTCCTCGGCCGAGGGCTCGACGTCGGGAGTCTCGCGGCCGATCGCCTCGATGCCGGCAGTTGCGCGCGCTGCGCGGCGTGCGCGGTCAATACGAAGGTTGCGGGCGATGGTGAACACCCACGTGCTCACCGCGCCCTGACGCGGATCGTAGCTCGATGCCCGGCGCCACAAAGCCGCCAGCGCCTCCTGCGCGACCTCTTCCGCCTCTGCCCCGCTCAGTCCCGAGCGCCCGAGAAAGGAGACGAGCCTCGGCGCAAGAAAACGGTAGATGTGCGCGAAGGCTTCGCGATCCTGCTTCTCGGCGACGGCCTCGAGCCAGCATTTCATATCATCGGCGGTCGGGGCCATTGCTTGAACCGTCCCCGAGTTGTTCCGCAGGGGGATGACTTTCGCAACCGGTCGCGGCTCGTCGGGCATTGCGTACATGGCTCTTCTACGGCGGCTGCTGCGGCCTGGATCACCAGTGATCCAGCCTCCCGGCGCGCGCGTATAGCCTCATATAGAGTGGAGACGACGATTTTGGGATTTCAATCCGTTCCGACGAAACCGCGTGTCGCGATCATCGGGGCGGGCATATCCGGCCTCTCCGCGGCCTGGTTGCTCTCCAAGACCTGCGACGTCGCCCTCTACGAGCAGGAAGCCCGGCTCGGCGGCCACAGCGACACTGTCGACTGGGACGGCGTCAGCGTCGACAACGGCTTCATCGTCTACAACGAACGCACCTACCCCAACCTGACGGCCCTGTTCGCCCATATTGGCGTGGCGACGCACGCCAGCGACATGTCTTTCTCGGTCTCGATCGACGGCGGCCAGTTCGAATATTCCGGCGGCAACCTGCTCGGCCTCGTCGCGCAGAGCTCCAACGTCCTGCGCCCGCGCTACTGGTCCATGCTGAAGGACATCGTCACTTTCTTCTCGAAGGCCCGCCACGATGTCGGCCGCGAGGATCTGGGTACGCTCGAACAATACCTCGATGCGCGTGGCTACGGCGAAGCCTTCCGTCAGAACTATCTCTATCCCATGGCGGCCGCTATCTGGTCGACGCCCGCAATGGATGTGGGCGCCCAGCCGGCCGAAGCCTTTATCCGGTTCAACCGCAATCACGGGCTGCTCGACGTCGTCAATCGTCCGCAATGGCGCACGGTCGTCGGCGGCAGCCGCGCCTATGTCCGCAAACTGTCGGGCGAGATTGCGGGCGATGTCTTTGTCGGTCGCGGCGTCCGTGGCGTCGCGCGCGCCGACAAGCATGTCGTGGTGACGGACGCGGGCGGCGAGACGAAACAATTCGATCATGTCGTGATCGCGACCCATGCCGATCAGGCATTGCGCCTGATCGAAACCCCGACCGACGACGAGCGCAGCCTGCTCGGCGCATTCCGCTACGCCGCCAATGAAGCGGTGATGCACACCGACAAGCGCGCTATGCCGCGCCGCCGCGCCGCATGGGCCAGCTGGAACTACATCGCCGACCGCCGCAATGGCGAGAAGCGACCGTCGATCACTTACTGGATGAACAAGCTCCAGAATATCGATCCGAAAAACCCCGTATTCGTGTCGCTCAATCCCGTCGCCGACATTCCGCAGGAGCGCGTCGTGCGGCGCAAGACTTTCGAGCATCCGATGTTCACGCAGGAGACGCTGGACGCACAGAAGAAGCTGTGGAGCCTGCAGGGCGTCGGCGGCCTGTGGTTCTGCGGCGCGCATTTCGGCGCGGGTTTTCACGAGGACGGGCTGCAATCGGGCCTTGCGGTCGCGGAGGCTATCGGCGGTATGCGCCGGCCGTGGCGCGTGGCCGACGAATCCGGCCGCATCTATCTGACGGCGCGAAAAGCCGCGTTTGCGGGCGCGTCATGATTGCCTCCGGCCTCTGGCTCGGGCCGGTAATGCACCGCCGGCTGCGCCCGCGCCATCGGCGGTTTTCCTATGCGACATTGTGGGTCGCGCTCGACCTCGACCGGCTGGAGTCGCAGAGCCGCTTCTTCTCGATCAATCGCGCCAATCTGTTTTCCTTCCATGAACGCGATCATGCCGATGGCGGCGACGGGGCGCTCGCCTCGAAGATCCGCGCCTTGCTCGCGCGGGAAAATCTTGCCGCCGACGGGCGCATTGTGCTTCTGGCGGCGCCGCGTGTGGCGGGCTTTGTGTTCAATCCGCTGAGCGTCTACTTCTGCCACGACGCATCGGGCGCGCTGGCGGCGCTCGTCTGGGAAGTCTCGAACACGTTTCGCGAACGCCATTCCTATGTGCTGAAGGTCGAGGGCGACGCGGAGACCATCCGGCAATCCTGCCTCAAGCTCATGCATGTCTCGCCTTTCATCGACATGGACATTCTCTACCGTTTCCGCGTCGCGCTGAAGAATGGCCGGCTTGCTTTGGGCATAGTCGACGAGGATCGCGACGGACCGCTGCTGGTCGCGGCCATGAACCTCGCGCATCAACGGATGACCGATCACGCGCTGCTCGGCGCCTTCGCCCGCATGCCGTTCTCGACGCTCAAGACAGTCTTCGCCATTCACTGGCAGGCGGTGAAGCTGATCGTTCGCGGCGTGAAGGTCGTCGACCATCCGCCGGGTCCTCGCCAAAAGATCGCAGCCTATGCGTCCAGCGGCGCCGCGCCGTCGCGCGCGACGGTTGAAAACCTGAGTACGATGAAAGCCGACAGCGCGATCGCGCAATAGAGGTTGAGGCCGTCGAGCGTCCTTGCCTGCTCGGCTGTCCAGCCATGCACGCCCGCGCCGCCGAACTTCGCCAGCGCCGCGAATGCGATGAAGGCCAGGACTGCCGTCCCGCGCGAAAACCAGGGCTCGGATACACGGAAGCACAGGGCCGAAATCATCAGACATGGAAAGAAAAAATAGACCGCGCCTGTTCCGGCGCCGAGCATCAGGCTGGCGAAGGCCGTATCGACGATCCCCGCGAGAACGAGCGTGAGCCGCGCCGCGCGACCGTTGCGCCTTGCGAGATAGGGCACGGCCGCAAACAGCGGCGTGGCGACGAGCGTCCACAGCGAGACGATCGCCGCATCCTTGTCGATCAGCCACCAGACGTAGAGCGGGTAGAACGGCTTGTTGCCGAGAATCGTCCAGGCGATTGTGACGCTCGCCACAGTCAGCGCATCGGGTTCGGCGCGGGCGGCAACGCTCACCGCGCGGGCTTCAGGCGATAATGGCCGACGCCCCAGACGTCGCCGCCGGCGTGGCCGAACAGGCCTGCGGTCGCGAGATAGAAAAGCCGCCAGCGCCGGCGCCACAGCGCCCAGTCCGCGCTGTAGGTCTCGCGCAGGATGGCTTCCACCTCGTCGGGACGCGAATCGAAATTGGCGAGCCAGTCGAGCGCGGTGCGCTGATAATGCTGGCCCGACCAGCGCCACTCGCTTTCGACCTCGAAAAGATCGGGGAACCGGCCCGCAAGATCCTGCGCCGGCATGACGCCGCCGGTGAAGAAATGCTGCGCGATCCAGTCGGCGGGGTCCGACGTGTCGAAGCGGTAGGAGCGCGAGCGATGCGTGAAGACGTGCAGGAACATCCGCCCATCGTCCTTCAAGCAGGCGCGCGCCCGTGTCAAAAGCGCACGCCAGTTCGACATGTGCTCGAACATTTCCACCGACACGATCCGGTCGAAACGCCGGTCGAGTGCGAAATCGTTCATGTCGCAGGTCTGGACCGAGACATTGGCCAGCCCGCGCAATGACGCCTGCTCGAGAATATACGCGCGCTGGGTGCGCGAGTTGGAAATCGCGAGGACTCTCGACTGCGGGTATTTTTCCGCCATCCACAGCGTGAGCGAGCCCCAGCCGCAGCCGAGTTCGAGAATGTCCTGCCCGTCCGCCAGATCGGCATGCGCGCAGGTCTGGCCGAGCGCGGCCTCTTCGGCCTCGGCGAGCGTCGCGCCATCATGCGTGTAGAGGCAGCAGGAATATTTCATGCGCGGCCCGAGCGTGCGCTGGAACAGCGACGTCGGCACCTCGTAGTGTTGCGCGTTGGCAGCATCCGCATGGACAGCGATCGGCATCGCGGTCATCGTCTCCACGAAGCGGGCCTCCTCGGTCTCGGGCACGCCGGTCAGCTTGCGCTTCGTACGCGCCACCAGAAATTCGATGCCCGCGCGCGTGAGTGCGTCCGGCAGCGGCGCCCGCTCCGCGGCGTCGATGGCCCTCGCGATAAACCCCATTCCCGTTTCTCCAGCTCCGGCCCTGACTTTTCTACGCCGGAAGCGCAGCTGCGGATTTCCGTCGATTGATCCAAATCGCCCCGCCCCGCGTTAAGGCGGTAGGATTTTTCCGGAGACTTCGGCATGCGCGGCAGACAGGCCATTCTTTTTCTGACCGCATCTTTGGCCGTGAGCAGCCACGCCTCAGCTTCCGCGCAGGCCAACGCCATGCTGGGCGAATGGGCGCGGGGCGACGGCGCCGCGCGGGTCAGGATCGTTCCGTGCGGCGGCGATTATTGCGCCATCAACACATGGATCAAGCCCGGCGTGGCGGACGAAAAAATCGGCGATCGGCTGGTGATGAGCGTCAAGCCGGCGGGACCTTCCGACTGGACGGGAACAGCTTTCGATCCCCAGAGAGACCGCAGCTACACGATTTCGATCAACGTCGGCGGCGCGAGCATGGCGACCCGCGGCTGCATTTTGGGCGGCCTCGTGTGCAAGTCGGTGGGGTGGCGCAAGCTCGACAATTGATGTGGCAAGGCGTCAGCGCGAGCCGCCCGTGATCGTGCTCGGGCGCGTCGGCGGCGCCCGGTAACCGCTGCCCGTCGCCCGGTAGGCGCCGCCTGTGAAGCTTGCCGCGAGCCCGCGCGGCGCCGCCGTATAGAAGCCGCGCATGGACGGTAGATTGCCGAGCATGCCAAGCGCGAAATCGGCGACTTCACCCGGGTCGAACCCGGCGTCGTAGTCGCGATCAGGAACCGCCTCGATCAACTTGTTCGGGTCGCTGCTCATGGCCTTGGCAAGCGCGCTGCTCGCACGCGGGCTGAGGCGGCGCTCGGGGAGATCGGAATCGGCGGCCCGGGCGAGCGCCTTCAACTGCGCTTCGCATTCGGCCCGCAACTGGCCGTAGGAACTCAACAGCGCTTCCTTATCGCCGGTATCCGCGCCCTTCATCAACCGGTTGATGAGCGCCTTGCAGCGCGGAGAAAGCTGCGCCCAGATTTTCTCACGCTTGCGGTCTTCATCGCCGAACTGTGGCAGCCTGTCAGGTTGGCTTTCGTCGGCCGCTGGCCGCGTGGGTTCGGACGAAGCTTCCGCCGGCGCGGACGCGCGCGTCTGATCGCACGCCTGCTGCACGCTTTCGAGCCCGGCGCGCTCCTCGTCGGTCGCAAGTTTGTCGGCGGCCGCCATCCGCCCGCCAAAGCCCTTCATGTCGCCGCCGGCGCAGGCTTTGCCAGCCGCAGCGATCGCGGCCTGCAATTTCTGGAGCCGCGCTTTTTCCCGGGCGTCCGCGCGCGCAAAAGCTTCCCGCAACTGCTGGCGAAGGCGCTCTGTCGACTCGTTGACCGGCTTCGCTTTCTTCGGTTCAGGCGGCTTTCCGGCGCAATCGTAGACCGTGTTCGTTCGCAGATCGACGCAGGAATCAGCGCGCGCGAAGGAGCTCGAAAGAACAACGGCGCCTGCCGCGGCGAGGACGAGCGTGATGGCTCTCGCGTGCACGAAACCTCCTAGCGGAAATATTGCCGCGCCTTGGCGTCGAGATTGCTCAGCGCCTCGCGATTGGCGAGACCGATTTCGGGTACGACATAGGGTTTGATCTGCACAGCGCCGTGGCCGACGATCCGCGACACCGGCTTCATCCGCGCATCGAAGGCGACGATGTCGATATCGACCGTGGTCTGGTCGCCGGGCCAGATGCCCGCCTTGTTGCGGATATCGACGACGAAGGTCGTGTCCGCCTTCCTGGCGCGCGCGGCGGCCAGGCTGTCGACAGCGACGATCTTCGGATAAATGCGGCGCAGCACGTTGATTGCCCCGTCGACCAGATGCTGCGGATCGGCCTCGTCCAGCAGCTTCTGGCCCGCGCCGACCGAAGCCGCATATTTGCGGCCCTCGTCGTTGTATTTGAGAAAGGCCTCGACATTCGAGCCGAGCGTAACCGCCTGCACCGCGCCGGCCTTCACTGGCGCCTCGGCCGGCGTCGCCTCCTCACGAGTGGCGGCGAGATCGGCGACCGGACCCTTGTATTCCGGCGCGGTGGGGCCACAGCCGGCAAGGCCGGGCACGATTGCCACGAGAAAAAGCAAGGCGGTGTGCGGCTGGATACGCATGACGAAACTCCGGGATCAGCCGGGGACCGGCCGGACCGCCCCGGCAGGCTACAGCGGCGCCTGGAGCCTGTGAAGCCGCGCGGGACGGCGCCGAAATCGCGCTAAGGTCGCGTGGTGCAGCAGAGAGAGGATATTCGGCGTCATGGTTTCCCGACGTATCTACCTCGCCGGCCCGCTCGGCTTTTCGGAGCTTGGCCGCCTCGGCCAGGCCGCGCTCGTCGCGCTGGCGCGGGACCTCGGCCACGAACTCGTCGATCCCTTCGCGCTGACGCCACAGGCCGAATTTGATCGCATCGCGCGCCTCGCCTCGCTTGAGGCGCAGCGCGACGTCTGGCGCGCGCTCAACGCCACGATCGGCGACACTAACGCGCGCGCAATCGAATCCTGCGATCTCGTTCTCGCCGTGCTCGACGGGCCGGATGTCGACAGCGGCACGGCGGCAGAGATCGGCTTCGCGTACGCGCGGGGCAAGATGATCTTGGCCTATCGCGGCGATTTCCGGCTGTCCGCCGACAATCCCGGATCGACGGTCAATCTGCAGGTCGAATATTTTATTCTGGCGAGCGGCGGCGAAATCCTGCCATCGCTCGACGCCTTGCGCGCCCGCCTGTCAGCCCTCGGGAAGTGACTCCGGATTGGTCGCAGGCCAGGTCCAGATGCGCATGGGCGTCGCGATATTCTTGAGCTGCTTGACGCCGATATCCTCGAGTTCGATCGACGTGCGGCCGCGCAGGAATTGATAGGCCTGCTCCGTGACGGCAATGCCTGCGGGTTTGGCGATCTCCTGTGCGCGGGCAGCGAGCGCGACGCCCTCGCCGAGCCGGTCGAGCTGGCTGACGATCACGTCGCCGACAGCGACGCCCACGCGGAATTTCATGCCGCCGCGCGCGGCCTCGGCCTCTTCGCGGCCCGCCATCTGCGTCTGGAATTCCACGGCCCATTCCATGGCGTCCACGACGCTTGGAAATTCGACCAGGGCGCCGTCGCCCAGCATCTTGAACAAAACGCCGTGCCATTGCACCAGCGTCGGAACGACGACTTCGCCGAAGATGCGGTCGAGCGCGGCGAGCGTTCCCGCCTCGTCTTCATGCACGAATCGTGTGAAATTGACGAGGTCGAAAGCGACGATCGCGGCGAGCCGCCGCTCGGAATTGCGCGCGGGCGACCATTTGATGCGGCGCAGGATCGATCGGATGCGCGCCACAAGTTCGCGCAGTTCGCAGGGCTTCGCGATGTAATCGTCAGCGCCGAGCTCCAGGCCCACCACACGGTCGATCGTGCTGGCGGTGGCGGTGAGCATGATGATCGGGCAGCCGCAATTCTGCTTGAGATAGCGGATCAGCGACAGCCCATCCTCGCCGGGCATGTTGAGGTCGAGTACGACAAGGTCGGGCGTGGCGTGGCGCAGCGCCTCGCGCAGATCGGTCCCGCCGTCGCACAGCGTCGCGTCGAAGCCATGCATCTTCAGATAGTCGCCGACCATCTCGCGTGCGTCGGCGTCGTCGTCGACGACGAAAATCATCTGATTGCTCATGCCCGCTTTCCGTCCTGCGCGGCCTTCAGCCGGATCGAGATCGAGGCGCCTCCCGTCTCCCCTTGCGTGACCGCGATCGATCCATCGTGCAGATCGACGATTTTCTTCACGATCGACAGTCCGAGGCCCGTCGATGTCTCGCCGCCCGTCGGCTTGGCCGAAAGCCGTTGGAACCGGGCGAACAGCCGCGACATGTCCTCTGGCATGAAGCCGGGCCCGGCGTCGGTCACCTTTGCGACATTGCCGTCCTCGGCCGCAAAGACCTCGACCCGGATCGAACCGCCGATCTTCGAATATTTGACCGCATTGCTCACGAGATTGTCGATGGCCTCACGGATACGTTCTGGATCGCACAGCGTCGACAGGGAACCGGAAGCGGCGAAATCGATCTTCTGGTTCTTGCGCTCGGCCAGCGGCCGGTTGGCTTCGACGACGTCGCGAACGATCGAGGAAAGATCGACGATCTCGTTGCGGACGGAAATGTCGAGCGCGTCGTTCATGGCGTCCGAGATCAACTCGTCGATCATGGCGGTCAGCCGCAGCGCTGACGAGCGTATGTGCTGCAGCTGCGGCCGTGCGGCCTGCGCGCCGTCGGCGTTGCGGGAGAACAATTCCTCAAGGATTTCGGAGCGGCCCAGAATCACATTGAGCGGATTCTTGAGGTCGTGCGCGACCTTGCCCAGAACCTCGGTCTGGAAATCGTTGACCTGCCGCACGCGTCGCCACTGCGCCTCGAGCCGGCGATTGGCGGCCAATAGTTCGGCCGTGCGCTCCTCCACGCGCCGCTCCAGACCGACATTGGCCTGTTCGAGCTGTGAATAGAGGACGACATTGTCGAAGGCGATGGAAAGGCGGCTGGCAAACACCTCGACCAGCGCGCGGTCCGTATCGGTCAGGCGCTTGCCGGCCTCAAGGAAAGCGACCACCTCGGCCCCGCTATGCGTCGACATGTAGAGGACGGTGCGCCGATCCTTGAACTCCGTGCGCCGCGTCGTAAAGGCCCTGTCGACCAGCGCAAGCGATTCCGGATCGAGCACGTCGAGCTTGTCCGCGCCGACGCAATCGCTGTAGCAGCCAGACCCCGCGAGCACGGCGAGGCGTCGCCCGCCATTGCCGAGATCGCGCAGGATGAGGATGCCCGCGCAATCGACAGCCAGCAGCGAGGCCACCTGCGTCAGAACGCCTTCGGCCAGCCGCTGCATCGAACGGAAATCGAACAGGGTCGGCGTCGCCTCGATGATGATCTCGAGCCCACGCCGCGTCTCGATCATTGTGCGCAGCTGCATGTAGCTGCGCAGCGCCGCCGTAAGCGATGTGAACAGCTTGTCGGCGGTGAGTTCGGTCTTCGCCTTGTAGTCGTTGATGTCGTAATCGACGATCACCTTGCGTTCGGGCGCCTGCCCCGGCTCGCCCGTGCGCAGGATGATCCGCACCGCTTCGTTCTTCAGGTCGCGGCGGATGTAGTTGACGAATTCGAGACCCGCGCGGTCGGTTTCCATCACCACATCGAGCAGGATCACGGCAATGTCGGGATTGGCGATCAGGAGGTCGCGACCCTCCGCCGCTGAATAGGCGGAAACGAGTTCGATGCCATCGCCGTTGAGCGAATAATCGTACAGCGCGAATCGCGTGCCGTCATGGACGGCGAGATCGTCGTCGATGACGGCGACCTTCCAGGCCTTTGCGTCGGAACGCTGCGGCGGCGGGACTTCGTCGTCTACCAGTCGTATGATGTCGTCGTCGTTCATGCTCTGACTTCGATTGGGGTTTGATCGGCGGCAAACTGCGGCGCGGTCGTCGGCAAGACCATGCGAAAACGCACACCGCGTCCGGTTTCAGAGGAAATCGAGATTCTGCCGCCGAGGCGGTTCGTTACGATATTGTGGACAATGTGCAGCCCGAGTCCGGTGCCGCCCCGCCCGCGCGCGGTGGTGAAGAAGGGATCGAAGGCATGGCGCTTGACCTCGTCGGTCATGCCCTGGCCGTTATCCGAGAAGCTGACCTCGACATGCTCCGCGTCGGTCCTGCGGATGATAATCTCGATGGCGCCATCTACGTCCGGGCTGAACGCATGGGCGACCGCATTCAGCGTGAGATTGGTCAGCACCTGGCCCCAGGAGCCCGGATAGCTGTTCATCTCGAGCCCGTCGGGGCATTCGATGACGAGCGCGATGTTGCGCTTGCTCAGCGTCGGGCGCAGCGACAGCATGATCTGGTCCGTCAGCGTCTTCATGTCGAAGGCGCGGCGCTCGGCGTGGCTTCGGTCGACGGCGACCTGCTTGAACGACTGGATGAGTTCGGCTGCCCGATGCAGGTTGGACAGCAGCATGTTCGCCGCTTCCCGGTTGCCTTCGACGAATTCGTTGAGCCGCGAACGACGCAACTCGCCGCGCTTCAGTTCCTCGCTGAATGTCTCGCAGCGCCGCGAGAGCGTCGATGCGACGGTGACGCTGATGCCGACGGGATTGTTGACCTCGTGCGCGACGCCGGCGACGAGGCCACCCAGCGCGGCCAGCTTCTCGGCCTCGATCAGGCTGTTTTGCGTCTCGCGCAATTCTTCGTAAGCCGTTTCGGTTTTGCGTTTGGAAGCGATCAGCTCGGATTCCGCCTGCAATTTGGCGATCGCATTCTCGCGGAAGATTTCCAGCGCGCGCGCCATTTCCGCGATCTCGTCGCGGGCTTCCGTGCCGGCGACGCGCGTATCGAGCCGCCCGTCCGCGATCCGGTTCATCGCCTTCATCAGCGAGCGCAGCGGGGAACTCACGGAACGCGCGAAAACCGTTCCGAAAAAGCCGATGACGGCGAGCGAGGCGAGCGTGACGATAGCGATGACGAGAAAGACCTTGTTGAGGGCGCTGTCGAGCTGGCCTTGAACGCGCGTCTCCCGATCGCGCATGTTGTTCGAGAGCGTCGATGCCAATTCCGACATCTGCGCCTGGCTCTTGTCGACAACGTCTTTCAGAAGCCTGCTCTGCTCCTTGAACTCGACCGTCAGCCTCAGCAGGCCGTCGCGCAGCTGTCGCGCGCGGGTCTGTAGCCGCTGTAGCGCGGCGCGCTGGATGTCTCCGTCCGCGAGATCCAGCATGACGGGAAGCGTGTTGATGATCGTGTCGATATTGCTCAGCGCCTCGTCGGCAGGTGTCGACGAAGTGGAGAGATAATAGGAATTGATGGCGACAGACGTGGTCGCGAAGGCTTCGCGCGACTTGCTCAGCGCCGGCGCGATCAGCGAGCCGCGATCAGTGATCGTGCTTTCGAGAATTGAGTAGAGCCCACTCATCTCGCGCGATGGCTTGAGGATCTGCTCTTCGTAAAGCGTCGCTATCTCGGCGCGTGCGGCCCGCAATTGATCAAAGCCTGAAACGAGCTTGTTGGTGAGGTCGCGCAGCGTATGCGCCTCCGGCGCGAGCGCGGGATCGGTCGCTGCCCGCTCGAACAATGTGCCGGTGAGCGAACTCCAGCGCGCCTCCACTTCCGCCAGAACTTCCGGCGTCGGCTGGATGAAATAGCGATGGATCAGCGACTGCACGCGGCTCGATTCGGATTCAATCGTCGCGACCAGTCGCTCGGAACTCCGCACGGCCTGCAGTTCGCGCCAGGTGCTGTTCAGCAGCTGCGAGCTGATCCACAGCAGGATCGCGAGGACGAAGATCACGGCGATGTTCAGCGCCGCGACCATGAAGATGCGTGTGCGAATACGGAATCGCCGTACGAACCCGTCGACGATGGAGGTCAGACTGCTCGATCCCGCCAGTTCGGGCGTGGGGCGCGCGGTGTCGCCTTTGCCGTTCATTTGACCGCGCGGATCTTGTCGACGAGTTCGCGCACGCGCGCGTCCCGCATTGCATCGTCATAGATCGGCTTCATCGCCGCCTCGAAGGGCGCCCGGTCGAATTTCTCGACGATATGATTGCCTGCCGATCGCGCCTCTTCGCGCGCACGCTCTTCCCATGCGCGCCATTGCAGATGCATGTAGCTGCCGGATTCGCGCGCCGCGTCCTTGAAAATCTTCTGGTCTTCCGCCGACAGCGCGTCCCACGCCTTGCGCGACATGACGAGAACTTCGGGCGTCATCGAATGTTCGGTGAGTGTGTAATGCTGCGCGACCTTATAGTGGTTCGTCACCACATAGGACGGCCAGTTGTTTTCGGCGCCGTCGATGATCCCGGTCGAAAGTCCCGTGAGCACCTGTCCGTAGGCGAGCGCGATCGGTTCGGCGCCGATCGCTTTTATCATCGCCTTCTGCAACTCCGACTGCTGCACGCGAATGCGCAGCCCCTTGGCGTCGTCGAGTGTCCGGATCGGCCGCACGCTGTTGTAGATCGAGCGCGCCCCGGACTCGTAGAAAGTGAGGCCGACGAGGCCGTGCGGCTGGAGCGACGCGAGTATGTCCGCGCCGATCTGGCCCTGCAGGACCGTCCACATGTGGTCGGTCGAGCGGAACAGGAAGGGCAGGCCGAGCACCTCGATCTCGCGCGTCAGCGCCGACAGGGGCGCTGCGTTGATTCGGTTGAGGTCGATGGCGCCGGCGCGGGTCTGTTCGATCGTCTCCTTCTCTTCGCCGAGCTGGCGCGAATGAAAGACGATGATGCGATGGCGCCCCTGCGTGCGCTCGGCGATCAGCCGGCTCATGAATTCCAGCGCCAGCACGGTCGGATAATCGGCGGTCTGGATATCGGCCGCGCGGAAGTCGCGCGCGGATGCGGGGGTCGACGCGATGCAGACGCAAAGCGCGACCCCGAGTGCGGCGCACCAGCTTGCGAGCGTGTCGAGCGGCTTGCTCATCTGCCTCTAACCCCCTGTTGGCAGGCGCATAGTGGGCAACGGACGAGCAATTATCAACTGTCATCCCTGCAAGCAGAGCTTGGCTCGCGGCTTGATGTCGGTCCCCGCATCGCGGACAAATGCTGGCCAACAACGGAGAGTTTCATGTCCACGCCGCCCGCGACCGACCCAGCCACAGGCTGGCGCGCGGATGTCTTCCATGTCCTCAAGCGCCATGACGTGCGCCATGTCGCTTATGTGCCGGATGCTGGCCACGCGGCGGCGATCGACATGGCTGTGGCCGACCCCGGCGTCAATTCCGTCGTGCTGACGACCGAGGAGGAGGGCGTCGCCTATCTCGCCGGCGCCTGGCTCGGTGGCGAGCGCGGGGCCCTGCTGATGCAGTCCTCCGGCGTCGGCAATTGCATCAACATGCTGGCCTTGCCGGCGGCCGGGCGTTTTCCCCTGCTGATGGTCGTGACCATGCGCGGCGACTGGGCCGAGTTCAATCCGTTCCAGAACCCGATGGGCCAGGCGACGGAAAAGGCGCTGAACCTGATGGGCGTGCTGACCTGGCGCGCGGACCGGCCGGAGGATGTCGAGCCGCTGCTGCACGGGGCCGCCTCCATGGCCTTCAACGGCGATTGCGCCTGCGCCGTTCTTCTTGGCCAGCGGTTGATCGGCGAAAAGCAATGGGTGAAGAAATGAGCCGGCTCGATCGCCGCGCCGCTGTCGCGCGCCTGCTCGCGGACCGCAGCCCCGACCTGCTCGTCGTTACGGGGCTTGGCTCGCCGTCTTACGACGTGATGGCGGCTGGCGATGACGATCGGAATTTCTACCTCTGGGGCGCCATGGGCGGCGCGGCCATGGTCGGCCTCGGCCTGGCGAAAGCGCAGCCGCAAAAATCCGTTCTGGTGGTGACGGGCGACGGCGAGGCGATGATGGGCCTGGGGTCGCTTGCGACCATCGCCGTCCACAAGCCCGCCAACCTCACCATCGCCGTGCTCGACAATGGACGCTTTGCCGAGACCGGCATGCAGGCAAGCCACACGGGGCTTGGGGTCGAGCTCGACAAGGTCGCGGCCAGTCTCGGCTTCGCCTGGACGGAAGCAGCCGTCGATCTCGCCGGCGTCGATCGTGTGCGCGCCAGACTGGGCGCGCGCGCAGGCGCCGGCCTCGCGCTGATCAGGATCAAACCCGAAAACCCGCCGCGCGCCCTTCCGCCGCGCGATAACGTGCATCTCAAGAACCGCTTTCGCGCCGCGCTGGGCTTTCCGACCAACTGACGGCGGCTGGATTTCGCATGGCCGCCCGGCGCGACGGGCGTTTGCCATCGCGCGCGGCTTCGCTATGAAGCTCACTGAAACGGATCGACCGAGGGCGGAAAACAATGAGCGTCTCGAACAATTTTCACGAAATCCGCGACGCCGTGCGCTCGCTCTGCGCGGAATTTCCCGCCGAATATCATCGCGAGGTCGATGAAGCCCGCGGCTATCCGGAAGACTTCGTCGACGCGCTGACCAAGGCCGGCTGGATGGCGGCGCTGATCCCCGAATCCTACGGCGGCTCGGGCCTCGGGCTGACTGAAGCCTCCGTCATCATGGAGGAGATCAACCGCTCCGGCGGCAATTCCGGCGCGTGCCACGGCCAGATGTACAACATGAACACGCTGATCCGGCACGGCTCGGAGGCGCAGCGCCAGAAGTACCTGCCGCGCATCGCCAGCGGCGAGATCCGCCTGCAGTCGATGGGCGTGACCGAGCCGACGACCGGCACGGATACGACGCGCATCAAGACGACGGCGGTCAAGAAAGGCGATCGCTACGTCATCAACGGCCAGAAGGTCTGGATTTCCCGCATCCAGCACTCGGATTTCATGATCTTGCTGGCGCGCACGACGCCGCTCGACCAGGTGAAGAAAAAGTCCGAGGGCATGTCGATCTTCATCGTCGACCTGAAGGAGGCCGTGAAGAAGGGCCTCACCGTCAGGCCCATCCTCAACATGGTCAATCACGAGACCAATGAGCTCTTCTTCGACAATCTCGAAATCCCGGAAGAGAACCTGATCGGCGAAGAGGGCCAGGGCTTCAAGTACATCCTCACCGGCCTCAACGCCGAGCGCATCCTGATTGCGGCCGAATGCATCGGCGACGGCTACTGGTTCGTCGACAAGGTCACGGCCTATGCGAAGGAGCGCGTGGTATTCGGCCGTCCGATCGGCCAGAACCAGGGCGTGCAGTTCCCGATCGCCGAAAGCTACATCGAGGTCGAGGCCGCAAACCTCATGCGCTTCGAGGCGTGCCGCCTCTACGACGCCGGCGAGCCCTGCGGCGCGCAGGCCAACATGTCGAAATATCTGGCGGCCAAGGCCTCATGGGAGGCGGCCAACGCCTGCATCCAGTTCCACGGCGGCTTCGGCTTTGCGTGCGAATATGATGTCGAGCGCAAATTCCGCGAGACGCGGCTGTATCAGGTGGCGCCGATCTCGACCAACCTGATCCTGAGTTTTGTCGCGGAGCATGTGCTGGGGCTGCCGCGGTCGTTTTGACAACAGACCTCATGCTGAGGAGGCCGGCGCAGCGGGCCGTCTCGAAGCATGGCAGCATCGGCCATCCTTCGAGACGCAGCCTTTGGCTGCTCCTCAGGATGAGGATTGTTAGTCGTTCAGACGATCGCCACCTTCGCGTCACCCGCGCTCATACGCCCGATCACCCGCGCAAACGGATAGCCTTCGCTGACGATCTGCGCGGCGATCTCGTCGGCGCGCTCTGCCTTGCACGCGACGAGCAGCCCGCCTGACGTCTGCGGATCAGTCAGCAGATGCCGCCGCCAGTCGTCGCAGCCTGCGGGCAGCGCGACATGCTCGCCATAGCTCGTCCAGTTGCGGTGCGAGGCGCCGGTCACGCAGCCTTGCTGTACGAGTGAGGTCGCGGCCTTCAGGAACGGCAGCTTGCCTTCCTCGATCGTGACAGTGGCGCCGGACCCTTGCGCCATTTCCAAGGCATGACCGAGCAGACCGAAGCCTGTCACGTCGGTCATCGCATGCACGTCGGGGTTGGCGGCGAGCTTCGCGCCGATTTTGTTCAGCGTCGTCATCGAGCCGACCATGTCGGCATACATGTCGCCGTCGATCAGGTTCTTCTTCACGGCGGACGAATAGACGCCGACGCCGAGCGCCTTGGTCAGGATCAGTGCGTCGCCGGGCTTGGCCGCGCTGTTACGACGGACATTCTCCTGCTTGCATATGCCGATCACCGCCAGCCCGTAGACGGGCTCCGGGCAATCGATCGAATGGCCGCCAGCCACCGGAATGCCGGCCTCCGCGCAGATCGCACGGCCGCCATCCAATATCTTGCGCACCATCTCGGTTGGGATCTTGTCGACAGGCATCCCGAGGATCGCGAGCGCCATGATCGGCGTACCGCCCATCGCATAGACGTCCGAGATGGCGTTGGTCGCCGCCACCCGTCCGAAGTCGAAGGGATCGTCGACCATCGGCATGAAGAAGTCGGTGGTCGCGATGATGCAGGTGCCGTCGTCCAGCTTGTAGACGGCGGCGTCGTCGCCGGTCTCGGTGCCGACCAGCAGGTTGGCGTAGGGGCTGATGGCGGGTTGCCCCGCCATCAATTCGCGCAGCACGGAGGGCGCGAGCTTGCACCCGCAGCCCCCGCCATGGGCGAGGCTCGTCAGGCGTACCCCGGGCGCGTTCATCGGCGTTCTCCTTGGCTCGCGATCAGATCGCGGTCGTTTCCTTGGTCTTGATCGTGTAGCGGAAATTGTCGGGGTCGAGGGAATCGAGCCGCGCGCCCGCCGTCTCCGCCTGCGGATACATCAGGAAGCCGATCTTCGGACCCTTCGATCCCGGCAGCGCGATGTCATGCGCGAAATTATAGGCGAGCCAGTTCGTCTCCCAGGAGCCAAACAGCGCTTTTCGCGCAGCCGAGACCTTCGCATCGTTCACGGCGAGATTGCCTGGCGGCTCCTCCAGCACGACCTTGCGCACGTCGGCCGGGTCCATCGGCGTCCAGCCATAGCCTTCAAGGAAGACTTCCGCGCGGCAATGCTGCGCCTTGGTGATCACGTCGGAATTGGCGCCGAGGCTCTTGTAGCCGAAGCGCGAGGGCGCGATGCGGATGCCATAGACATCGCGCGCCGGAATGCCCGCCGCGCGCGACAGGCCGACGAACAGCGCGTTGAGATCGGCGCATTTGCCGCCGATATCGCCCGATTTCAACAGAGCCGCGATGTCGCCGACGCCGCATCCGCGCGTTGCAGCGCGGCGATAGGAATTGTCGATCACCCACTCGTAGATCGCCCGCGCCTTGTCGATGTCGGCGCGGGCGTTGGCGACGATCTTGTCGGCGGTCTGCTTGACGATGCCATCGGTGGGGAGGAGTTCCGTCGCCGCAAGATAGTGCTTCCGCTCGGCCGACGACAGCGCCGCGCCCGCCTTCTTCTTCGTAAAGTCGACGGCGCGATCGCGTGTCGCGACCTTGCTGGTCAGTTCGACATAGGGCGCCTTTTCGCTCGCCAGCCATTCCACGCGCAGGATACCGGCCGAATGCTTGCCGTCACGATGCACCGTCGCCTTGCCGTTGGTCTTCCAGTCCGCGCCCTCCGCACGGAACCATTCGCGCTCCTGCACGGAGGCGAGCGGCAGCCAGGCCTGCGTCGCGCCTTCGGGCTTGGCGATTTCGAGCCGCGTCGTCACGGCGAACTTCCGCCAGGCGCCGGGGGCTGGCGCGAAAGCGGACTGCGCATCCGCGGCGCGCGGCGCCAAGAGGGCTGCGCCAGCCGCCGAAGCGCCGACAATGAAATTGCGCCTGTCGAGTTTCATGGCCCGGTCCCTCAGTCTTGCGCCGACGCGCTTTTCTTGGTTGCGCGCTTCAGGTCGTCGAGCGCGATTGCATCCCACTCGACGCTTTCCTCCGCCGTCATCAGCGGCGACAGGTTTTCGTCGAGAACGAAACTTGTCGGCAGAACCGAGACGCCCCAGGCGCGCGCCACTTTGCGGTCGGCATCCAGCAGGATCGGAAAGTCGGGTTGGGTCGCAGCCACGAAGCGGCGCACGCGCATCTCGGGTTCCGCGACCGAGATGGCGATCACCCGGACCGCGTCGCCGTCACGGCGCGCCAGCCGCGAGAGCGCGGGGAATTCCTCGCGGCAGTGCTCGCACCAGGTCGCGAAAAAGTGAACGATGGTTCGCGTGGCCGGTCCGCGATCGAGACTAAAGCGCGCGCCCTTCGTGTCGCCCAGCACGAAGGCCGGCGCCGGTCCGGTCCAATTCTTCATTCGAAGGGTTTCAGCTCTGCCCGCATCTCCGCCGAAGACGAAGAGGGTAAGCAGAACAGGACTTAAGCCGATAACGCCCCGCCACGCGGGAGCGATACGATGCGCCATGGCCTGAAACCTAGGCGCCTTCTGGTCTGTGGTCAAATCCGGTCAGGACTGCGCATTGTGCATCGCAACACAAGTAGACAGTCAACTCTTGAACGAATTTGACACGTTCCAAAGTCGCGCTTAGCCTCCGTTGCAAGCTGAAATGTCAGCTTCGAGTCGAAGGTCGCGCGGCCCCCAGCGAGAGCGACAATCTCACAGGTTCCGCGCGCCCTTTTAGAGGGAGGGCAACCCATGAACGTCGAGCTGTCTCGGCGCCAATTCGTTATTGGCGCTGCAGCGGGCACGGCAGGAACGGCTCTCGGCGCGTTTGGTTTTGGCGAGGTCGAACAGGCCTATGCTTCCACCATCCGGCCGTTCAAGCTGACGGGCCTGACGGAAACCCGCAACACCTGCACCTATTGCGCCGTGGGCTGCGGCATCATCCTCTATTCCAAGGGCAACCTCGCCAAGGGCGAGAAGGCCGAGATCACCCACATCGAGGGCGATTCCGACCACCCGACCAATCGCGGCACGCTGTGCCCGAAGGGCGCCGCCCTGCTCGACATGGTGCATTCGGAAAGCCGGCTGAAGCAGCCGATGCTCCGCAAGCCCGGTTCCGACAAGTTCGAGCCCATCAGCTGGGACGCCGCCTTCGACAAGATCGCCAAGGCGATGAAGGCCGACCGAGACGCCAATTTCGTGGCCAAGAATGCGGATGGCGTCACCGTCAACCGCTGGCTGACAACGGGATTTCTGGCGGCCTCCGCCACGACCAACGAAACCGCCTGGACGACCTACAAGGTCGTTCGCAGCATGGGAATGCTGGTATTCGATAATCAAGCGCGCGTTTGACACGGCCCAACGGTAGCCAGTCTGGCTCCAACATTCGGCCGTGGCGCGATGACGAATTCGTGGACGGACATCAAGAACACCGACCTGGTGCTCGTGATGGGCGGCAACGCCGCCGAAGCGCATCCGTGCGGATTCAAATGGGTCACTGAAGCCAAGGCCAGTCGTGGCGCAAAGCTGATCGTCGTCGATCCGCGTTTTACGCGCACAGCTGCGGTTGCGGATCAATATTCTCCGATCCGGCAGGGCACGGACATCGCGTTCCTGCTCGGCGTCATCAACTACTGCATGAAGAACGACAAGGTGCAGTGGGACTACGTCAAGGCGTTCACCAACGCGCCCTACGTCGTCAAGGAAGGCTTCGGCTACCAGGATGGCCTGTTCACGGGCTACGACGAAGCCAAGCGCGACTACAACCGCTCGACCTGGGACTATGAGCTCGGGGCGGACGGCTATGTGCAGTCCGACATCGACCATCCGCGCAGCGTCTGGAACCTGTTGAAGGCCCATGTCGCGCAATACACGCCGGAAATGGTCGAGCGCATCACGGGTACGCCGAAGGACAAGTTCCTGAAGGTCTGCGCTTCGATCGCCGAGACATCGGCGAAGAACAAGACCATGACGTCGATGTATGCGCTGGGTTGGACGCAGCACTCTAAGGGCTCGCAGAACATCCGCTGCATGGCGATGCTGCAGCTCATCCTGGGCAACATCGGCGTGCGCGGCGGCGGCATGAATGCGCTGCGCGGGCACTCGAACATCCAGGGCCTGACCGACATCGGGCTCATGTCCAACCTGATCCCTGGCTATCTCACGATACCAAACGAGAAAGAGACGACGTTCGAGCAGTACATGTCGACGCGCGCGTTCAAGCCGATGCGTCCCAACCAGATGAGCTACTGGCAGAACTACAACAAGTTCTTCGTCAGTTTCCTCAAGGCCATGTGGGGCGACGCGGCGACGCCGGAGAACAAGTTCGGTTACGACTGGCTGCCCAAGCTGGACGTGGCGGGCTACGATATCCTGCGCGCCTTCGAGCTGATGCATCAAGGCAAGATGAACCTCTACTTCTGCCAGGGGTTCAATCCGCTGCTCGCCTTCCCCAACCGGAAGAAGCTGACGGAATCGCTCGCCAAGCTGAAGATGCTCGTCGTCATGGATCCGTTGCAGACCGAGACGGCGCGTTTCTGGGAGAACCACGGCGAGCACAACGACGTGCAGACCGCATCCATCCAGACCGAAGTGCTCCAGCTGCCCACCACCTGCTTTGCAGAGGACACGGGCTCGCTGACCAATTCGGGCCGTCAGCTGCATTGGCATTGGGCCGGCGGCACCCCGCCGGGCGAAGCCAGGCACGACACCTGGATCATGGCCAACATCTTCCTGCGCGTGCGCGAGCTGTACAAGAAGGAGGGCGGCGTCGTACCGGAGCCGATCGTCAATCTCGATTGGCGCTACAAGGACCCGGAAGAACCCTCGCCCGAGGAACTCGCGCGCGAACTCAACGGGTCCGTGCTGGCCGACGTGCCGGACCCCAAGGATCCGGAAAAGAAGCTGCTCGAAAAGGGCAAGCAGGTCGTGAGCTTCGCCGCGCTGCGCGACGACGGTTCGACATCCTGCGCCTGCTGGATCTACTCCGGCTGCTGGAACGAGGCGGGCAACAACATGGCCCGCCGCGATCTCAGCGATCCCGACGAGACCGGCGCCTATGCCAAATGGGCGTGGTCGTGGCCCGTCAACCGGCGCATTCTCTACAATCGCGCTTCGGCCGATGTCGATGGCAAGCCGTGGGACGACACCCGCAAGCTCCTGTGGTGGGATGGCGGCAAATGGACGGGCTATGACGTGCCCGACATTGCGCCGACGGCAAAGCCGCAGGACGTCGGGCCGTTCATCATGAACGCCGAAGGGACCGCGCGTCTGTTCTCGCGCGGCATGATGCGCGACGGTCCATTCCCGACTCACTACGAGCCGTTCGAATCGCCCGTCGCCAACGTCGTCGCCCCTAAAATCCGTGGCAATCCTGTCGCGCGCATCTTCAAGGGCGATCTCGAGCAGCTCGGCGACAGCAAGGAGTTCCCGTATGCGGCGACCTCCTATCGCCTGACCGAGCACTTCCACTACTGGACCAAGAACGTGCGCATCAATGCCGCTCTGCAGCCGGAATTCTTCGTCGAGATCGGCGTGGAACTGGCCAAGGAGAAGGGCATTCAGGCGGGCGGCATGGTTCGCGTGTGGTCGAAGCGCGGGTCGGTCAAGGCGCGCGCGGTTGTCACCAAGCGCATCAAGCCGCTGATCTGCGACGGCAAGACGGTGCATGTCGTCGGCATTCCCCTGCACTGGGGCTTTGTCGGCGCGGCGAAGAAGGGCTGGGGCCCCAATTCGCTCACGCCGTTCGTCGGAGACGCCAATACCGATACGCCGGAATTCAAGGCGTTCCTGGTCAACATCGAGCCCATTTCGGGCCCGGTCGCCTAAGGGGAGGAGGAAGACATGTACCCACCGCTTCCAAATCCCGCTGTCGCGCCCGGGACGCCGAAATTCGGCGAGAAGGATCTGGTGCGCCGTTCGGCCTCGACGATCACGCCGCCGGCCGAGCGCCAGCAGCAGGTCGCCAAGCTGATCGACGTGTCCAAGTGCATCGGCTGCAAGGCCTGCCAGTCGGCGTGCATGGAGTGGAACGATCTCCGCGAGGAGATCGGCGCCAACAACGGCACCTACAACAACCCGAACGACCTGACCCCGGCCAGCCTCACGGTGATGCGTTTCACCGAATGGGACAATCCGGAGACGGGCAATCTTGAGTGGCTGATCCGCAAGGACGGCTGCATGCATTGCGAGGATCCGGGCTGCCTCAAGGCCTGCCCGGCGCCGGGCGCCATCGTGCAATACTCGAACGGCATCGTGGACTTCGACCACGACAAGTGCATCGGCTGCGGCTATTGCGTGAAGGGCTGTCCGTTCAACATCCCGCGCGTGTCCAAGGTCGACAACAAGGCCTACAAGTGCTCGCTCTGCTCCGATCGCGTCGCGGTCGGCCAGGGGCCCGCATGCCAGAAGGCCTGCCCCACCCAAGCGATCGTGTTCGGCCCCAAGGACGACATGAAGAAATGGGCGGACAACCGCATTACCGATCTCAAGTCGCGCGGTTACAAGAACGCAGGGCTCTACGATCCCCAGGGCGTCGGCGGCACGCATGTCATGTATGTGCTGCAGCATGCCGACAAGCCGGAGATCTATGCGGGCCTGGCCAACAATCCGCGCATCAGTCCGCTGGTCGAGGCGTGGAAGGGCGTCACCAAATACGCCGGTCTCGCCATGATGGGCGCAGCCGCCGCGCTCGGCTTCGTCCATCACATGGTCGCAGGCGCCAATCGCGTCTCGCCCGAGGATGAAGCCAATGCACGCAAGCTGACGGAGGCGGGCGAATGAGCGCCTATGACATCCAGGACGGCGACAAGGTCCGTCCCGGCAATCCGGTGGTGGTCGAGCGCTACACGGCGCCCGCCCGCGCCAACCATTGGGTGACCGCGATCAGCCTCGTCGTGCTCGCGCTCACCGGCCTGTCGATGTTCCACCCCAGCCTGTTCTTCCTGACCGGGCTGTTCGGCGGCGGACAATGGACGCGCACGATCCACCCGTGGATCGGCGTCGTTCTGTTCCTCAGCTTCTCTGGCCTGTTCTTAAGGTTCTGGAAGGCGAACCTCTGGCGCAAGGTCGACAGCGTATGGCTGTCGAGCGTGCGCGACGTGCTGCTCGGACAGGAGGAAAACCTGCCCGACGTCGGCAAGTACAATGCCGGCCAGAAGCTGATGTTCTGGTCAATGTCGGCGCTGATCCTGCTGCTGATCATTACCGGCGTGATCATCTGGGATCAGTACTTCTACACCTACACCGCCATCGAGACGAAACGCGTTGCGGTTTTGCTGCATGCGCTCGGCGCGATCGCCATCATCTGCGTCTGGATCGCGCATGTGTATGCGGCCATCTGGGTGCGCGGCACGATGGGCGCCATGACCAAGGGCACGGTCACGGGCGGCTGGGCCTGGCGGCATCACCGCAAATGGCTCAGGGAACTCGTGACGGGCAAGTCCTGACATTGTAAAACAAGCCGCGGCGCGCCCTCGCGCGCCGCGGTCTATCGACGCCAGAGGCGCGGTCGTTCCACGTGGCCCGTGCGGTTCGTGAGTGAGCACAATGAGTGAATCCGGCGTTCAGCCGTTTGCCCCCGTCGAAATCGGTTCGCGCGCCGAACCGCCCTTCGCCAGACTTCCCGATCCCGCAACCCATTTCCGTCTGCGCGCGCAGCGTTTCGCCGTGCTGGAGCAGACGCATCCGCTCTCGCCCTATCTGCGCTTCATGGCGGGCCTCGCCGAGGCGCAACATCAGACGGCGGTCAGCGATCTTCCCGAGCCGCGGACGCCGAGCGCAGCCGAGCGCGAACGTGCGAAACAATTCGCCATGCCGCCGATCGACCGCAACGGTTTCGCCGGCGATCCCGCGCTGAAGGCGACGTTTGACAGATTGTTCGACCTCGGCCGCCAGATCGACATGCCCGCCGAGGCCGCCGAAGCGTTGGGCAAGGTCACGCGTATGGAAAATGCAGAGCGCGAGACGATGGCGCGCGCCGCCTTCGAGAACCGCATCGACCCCACGCGCATGGCCGAACAGGTCTTTCTCGCAGCGGGCATGCAGGTTCACGCGGCGCGCATCGCCGCAAGGCTCGACGCCAAGACGCTCGTCGCAGTCGGGCAGGGCGCATGTCCTGCCTGCGGCGGCCCGCCGGTGGCGAGCCTGGTCGTCGGCTGGCAGGGCGCGCATGGCACGCGCTTCGTGTCCTGCGCACTGTGCTCGACATTGTGGCACGAGGTGCGCGTGAAATGCGTGTGCTGCGGTTCGACCGAAGGCATTTCCTATCAGGAGATCGACGACGGTTCCGCCGCCGCGAAAGACGGCGACGAGACGCCCGCCTCGCCGCGCAAGGAGCGCGCAGGCCGCGCCCTCGTTCGCGCCGAAACCTGCGCCAAGTGCAATCGCTATCTCAAGATCATGATGCAGCATCAGGAGGGAGCACTCGACCCGGTCGCAGACGATGTCGCGACGCTCGCGCTCGACATGCTGTTGCGCGACGGCGCGTTCAAGCGCGGCGCCGTCAATCCATTCCTGTTCGGCTATTGACGTCATGGCCGCGAAAGCCGCCGCCGCAGAACCCGCTGAACGCCGCAGATTGCCGGCGGTCGATGAAGTTCTGCGCGCGCCTGCAGCGCTCGCCTTCATTGAAAGCCATGGCCGCACGGCGCTGACGGCCGCGATCCGGATCGAACTCGTCGACGCCCGCGAAGGCCACACGCCGATTGCCGACGCCGCGCAGATCGCGGCTCGCGCCGGCGCGCGGCTCGAACAGGCGAACGCGCCGAGCCTCCGGCCCGTCTTCAATCTTACCGGCACGGTGCTGCACACAAATCTCGGCCGCGCGCGTCTGGCGGAAGCCGCCATCGAGGCGGCGACGCTGGCGATGCGCGAGGCCGTCGCGCTCGAATTCGACGTCGGCGGCGGCAAGCGCGGCGAGCGCGACGATCATCTGCGTGGCCTGCTGTGCGAACTGACCGGCGCTGAGGATGCGACGGTCGTCAACAACAACGCAGCCGCGGTCTTGATCGTGCTGAACACACTCGCGCGTGGAAAACGCGCCATCGTTTCGCGCGGCGAATTGATCGAGATCGGCGGCGCCTTCCGCATGCCCGACATCATGGCGCGCGCGGGAACAAAGCTGGTCGAGATCGGCACGACCAATCGCACGCACGCGAAGGACTATGCCGCCGCTCTCGAAGAGCCTGCGGGCCTCATCCTCAAGGTGCATACATCCAATTACCGGATCGAAGGCTTCACCAAGGAAACGCCAGCGCGCGAACTCGCGGCCATCGCGCGCGAGAAAGACACGCCGTTGGTCAACGATCTCGGCTCCGGCGTGCTGGTCGATCTCGCGCGTTATGGTCTCAAGCGGGAGCCGACGGTGGCTGAGGCCGTCGCGGAAGGCGCCGATCTCGTCACCTTCTCTGGCGACAAGCTGCTCGGCGGTCCGCAGGCGGGTTTCATCGTCGGGCGCCGTGATCTGATCGCGCGCATCAACAAGAACCCGATGAAGCGCGCGCTGCGCGTCGACAAGATCCGGCTCGCCGCGCTGGAAGCGACATTGAAGCTCTACCGCGATCCCGACCGTCTCGTGAAAAGCCTGCCGACGCTCGTGTCGCTGGCGCGCTCGCGAGACGATATCGAGGCGCAGGCGCGTCGGCTCGCGCCGCAGGTGCAGGAAAAAGTCGGCGACAACTTCTTCGTCGAGATTGCAGCCTGCGCGAGCGAAGTCGGCTCCGGCGCCTCGCCTGTCGAGACCATCGCAAGCGCGGGTCTGGCCATCCGGCCGCGCGAAGCGAAAGGCCAGCGCGCGCTGATCGCGCTCACCAATGCCTTGCGTGAACTGCCCTGGCCAGTGGTCGGCCGCATCAGCGACGGCGCGCTCGTCCTCGATCTGCGCTGCCTCAACGACGACGGCGCCTTCATCGCCAATCTCGCGCATCTGAAGATGGCCAAGAGCGCCTCATGATCGTCGGCACGGCCGGCCATATCGATCACGGCAAGAGCTCGCTGGTGCGCGCGCTGACCGGCGTCGATACCGATCGCCTGAAGGAAGAAAAGGCGCGCGGCATTTCCATCGATCTCGGCTTTGCCTACATGCCCGCGCCCGACGGCGCGGTTCTGGGCTTCGTCGACGTGCCCGGCCACGAAAAATTCGTCCACACGATGCTCGCCGGCGCCACGGGCGTCGATTTCGTCCTGCTCGTCGTAGCCGCCGACGACGGCATCATGCCGCAGACGCGCGAACATCTCGCGATCCTCGACCTGCTCGGCCTGTCGCGCGGCCTCGTCGCGCTTACAAAAATCGACGCCGTCCCGCCGGAGCGCGTGGCCGAAGTCTCTGACGATATCGACAATCTTCTCGCAGCATCCTCGCTTGCCGGCGCGGAGATCGCGCCGGTCTCGTCCGCGTCGGGCGCGGGCGTCGATGCCTTGCGCGAAAAACTCTTCGCCGCCGCGCAGGAAACCCGCGCGCGCTCGGACGCGGGCGCATTTCGCTTCGCCGTCGACCGATCCTTCACGCTGTCCGGCGCGGGCACGGTCGTTACCGGGATCGTCCTGTCGGGCGAGGTTTCGGTCGGCGACAGGGTCGTCATTTCGCCATCGGGCAGGCAGGCGCGCATCCGCTCGATCCATGCGCAGAACCGCCCGGCGGACAGGGGCCATGCCGGCGAGCGCTGTGCCCTCAACCTCGCGGGCGAGGGCATGTCGAAGGACGCGGTTGCGCGCGGCGATTTCGTGCTCGCGCCCGACCTGCATGCGCCGACCGACCGGATCGACGTGTCTTTCCGTCTCCTCGCGTCCGAAAAAAAATCGATCGGCCAATGGGCGCCGATCCGCCTGCACCACGCCGCCAGCGACATTGCCGCGCGCATCGTGCTGCTCGGCGACGAACTGATCGCGCCGGGCGAAGAGGTCTTCGCGCAACTCGTGCTGGACAGGCCGATCGCGGCTGCCGTCGGCGACCGGTTCGTGGCGCGCGACACGACGGCGCAACGCACGATCGGCGGCGGCGCCTTCATCGATCTGCGGGCGCCGACACGCAAGCGCCGCACGCCGGAGCGGCGCGCAATTCTGCGGGCGGCATCGCATGCCGATTCGCGCGAAGCGCTGCGTGCTTTGCTGGCGGCGCCGCCGCGCGTCGTCGATCTCGCGGGCTTCGCACGCGACCGCGCCATCAGCGCGCCAGCCTTCGCGGCCATGGCGCAGGATCTCGATCTCGTCGAACTTGCCAGCGGCGGCGCCAAAATCGGGCTCGCGCGCGAAACTTTCGACCGCCTGCTCGACAGTCTCGTCGCGACACTCGGCGCGTTTCATGCCGACAATCCCGACCTGCCTGGTCTTGGCCTCGAACGTTTGCGCCTGGCGCTCGAACCGCGCCTGCCTGCGCCGGTCTTTCGCGCCTTCCTGCAATCGCCGGCGCTTGGCAAACGCGTGTCTCTCGACGGCGCTTGGGCGCGACTTGCAGAACATGAAGTGCGCCTGCAGCCCGAAGACGAGGACGCCTGGCGTCGCATCGGGCCGCTGGTGTCAGGCGACGAACGCTTCCGTCCGCCACGCGTACGCGACATCGCCCATCTGCTCGACATGCGCGAGCCCGATGTGCGCCGCCTGATGAAGAAACTCGGCAGGATGGGCAAGGCGGACGAGGTGGCGCACGATCATTTCTTCCTGCGTCCCACCGTCGCAGAAATGTCGGCCATCGCTGCTGAACTCGCGGCGCAGGCGCCGCAGGGCGAGTTCACCGCCGCGCAATTTCGCGACAGGCTCGACAACGGCCGCAAGGTCGCGATCCAGATCCTTGAATTCTTCGATCGTCACGGGGTCACCTTGCGGCGCGGCGATCTCAGGCGCATCAACAGGCATCGTCTCGACCTGTTCGGCGCGCCGCCGTCCGGCTAGTATTTCGGGCGGGTTGCGCATGGAAGAGAATCGTCCCCGGTGGGGCGTCCGGACTTCAAATCCGGGAGGGGCCGCGAGCCGGTCCTTGGTGGGTTCGACTCCCTCTCTCTTCCGCCATTCCTCCCGTCAAGCCGCGCGTCATTCGCGCACGAGCTTGCCCTCGTAGACGAAGGGCCTACTCGGCGCATCGAGCGCGGCGCCCGACGGCTCCACCGAGACCGCGATTGTCGCGCCAGCCAGCGACACGTCGCGCGGCAGCGCCAGACGGGTCGTCTCGTCGGCGAATGCGCCCAGCGCGCGCGGCGCTGCGTTCACAGTCACCAGCCACAGCCTCAGGACGGAGCCCGCGGGTATGGAAGCCGAAAGGCGGCGCACGATCAGAACATTTTGAGCGACGTCCGCACGCACTGTCAGGGCGACAGGCGTCGACGGCGGCGTGAGCGCCGCGACATAGGTCCCTGCATCTTGCTCGCGCGCAGGCTGGATATTGAGCCCGCCCTTGATGGCCTCTTCGCGTGGGCCGTTGGCGGTCACGACGAGGTTCTCGTTCTGGCGGCTTGCAGACGCCGTGGCGATCCCGCCGTTTCCTTCAGGCCGCGCAATCGGCGCGGGCGATGCCGGCGCGATGGGCGCAGGCGGAGGTTGCACGGCGGCCGTCTGCACGGGTCGCGCGATCTCCGGCGCAGGCTTGAGGGCCACATAGAGCGCCAGTGAGGCGGCGAGCGCGCTCATCGCCGTGGCGGCGGTGCGCCAGCGCATGACGGACGTCTTGAGCGCAACGACATTGCCCCCGACAGCAGGCGGTTCGAGCTGCTGCTCTATGGCGCGAAAGACAGAAGCGTTCGGCTGCACGGGTTCGATCGCAGCCGCCATCGGCGCTAGCTTTTGCTCCCAATCGGCAAGGGCGGCGCGGGCTTGCGCATCGGCCGTCAACTGGCGCGCGAAAGCTGCGCGCTCGGCGGCAGGCAGCGTGCCGAGCGCATATTCCAGCGCGGCCATGGAGAGTTCCTCGCTCATGATCCGCCTTCCAGGCAATCGCGCAGGGCGCTCGAGCCGCGGTGTAGCCAGGTCTTCACGCTGCCGACGGGCATGTCGAGCTTTTCGGCGAGTTCCTCGCGCGACAGGCCTTCGTAATAGGCAAGCATGATTGCCTCGCGAACCCGTGGATTCAAACGTTCCAGGCAGTGGATCAGGGCGTCTTTGCTCATGATTTCGCTCTCGACGTCGGTTGCGCCCTGTAGTCTCTCGAACCAGTCGGTGTCCTGGGTATCGGTCGCCGCGGTTGTCCGCGAACGCACGATATCAATCGACCGGTTGCGCGCGATGGAGATGAGCCAGCCCATGGCCGACCCGCTCTCCGGCGCGAATCTCGCGGAACTCGTCCAGACCTTGAGATAAACGTCCTGTAGGACGTCGCTGGCCTCGCTCCTTGATCTGAGAATACGGACGACCACGCCCATAAGTTTCGCCGAGGTGGCGAGATAGAGCTCCCGGAAGGCGGCGCGGTCGCCTTCGCCCGTCCGCTGGATCAGCACGACGAGCTTTTGCGCTTCCGCGCTGGCTGCTGCCGGTCTTTGTTTTGCGTCGCTCAATTCCGCCCCGCCGTCTGGCCGTCGAGCTTCGACTTTACCTTTAAATCCCGGCTTGGCGTAGAAAGGTTGCGACTTCCTCGGAAGTGAACCGTGGCGGGCCTTCTTCGGCGATGGCGCAGACGCATGTTTCCTGGCCTTGCGCCTTGGGATTGTGGGTCGTCGTATCGTCGAGATCGCAGAATTCGCCTGGTTCGTAAACCCGCGCCCCGTCGCCCAGCTGGCCGCGCAGGATGAGGGTCGCCTCCTGGCCCGTATGGGTATGGTCCGGAATTTCGCTGCCCGGCGCCGCCCGCAGCAACCGGAGCGAGGTCTCGCCCCGCAGCGATTTCAGGACGTAGCGGCAATGTTCGACACCCGGCAGAACCTCTTGCCAGGGGATGGCGTCGAGCCCTCCGCCGACCAGGTGCGCGAGCGCTGCCGGTAGATCGGCCTCCGGCGTCGCCACGGCTCGGGCAGTCGATGGAGCGGGCGCATCCAGCTGCGCGGAAAGACGGGCAAAGGCGTCTGGCGCGATTTCCGCTGCGGGCGCGCAGGCGAGCGTCGCCCCGGCCATCGCCCCCACCAGGCTCATTTCCCTTCGGCACGCCGGGCACATTTCTGCATGGGCGGCCACCAGAATGGCGATCGCCTGCGGCAGAGCGCCGGCCGCAAAGCTCGCGAGCGTCGAAGGATCGGGGTGATACCGCACCGTCATCGGAAGTCCTGCATGGCGGCCCGCAACTTCTGATAGGCCAGATTCATTCGGGTTTTGACAGTGCCCAGCGGCGCGCCGGTCGCGGCGGCGATCTCGGCGTGCGACAGGCCGTCGATGAAGGCGAGCCGGACGACAGTCGCCTGATCCGGCGGCAGTTCAGCCATTACGGCGCGAATGCGCGACTGGATTTGTCGGGACGCCATCCCTTCGTCCGCCGGAACGTCGTCGGACGCCCGTTCGTCGGCGTCGTCCGTCAGCGCCTGCCAGGCGGGTTCGCGCCGCAGCCGGTCGATCCGCGCATTGCGGGCTATGGCGTAAACCCAGGCGCTGGCGCTGCCACGCTCTGGCGCGTAGAGGCCTGCCTTTCGCCACACGGTCAGGAATGTGTCCTGGACGATCTCGTCGGCGCTGGCCGGATCCGCGCCCTGGCGCATGGCCATGCCCTTGATCGCGGGCGCAAGCGCATCGAACAGATTGCGGAACGCTGCCCTGTCGCCAAGCGCTGTCTGTACGAGCGCAAGCGAAAGCGCGTCCCGCGCGTTCGGGCGGAGCACGGTGTGACCGTCGCCGCCCGGCGCGGCGGCCAAGGCGGGCAGAGCGAGTTCTGGCCGGTCGTCGCGCATCGCAAGGCCCTCCCCTCGCGCCCAGACGGTCATGCTCTACCTATCATGGCGGCGTGGAACGGTCGACGCGCGGCCTCCCGAAAAGGTCGCCTGCCGCCAATCCGGCGCGAGAGTTCCGGCGTAAGGGAAGCAGGAGCAAGCATCGCGCCGGTCGGCCAATTGTGCGAGACTGCAGCGCCAGGGGAGGACGACAGCCATGGGGGAAGGCTTTCGATCGGGACGCCAGGCCGCCGGCGACCGCCGCAGATGTTGCCGTCGCTTCGAACTCGGCCTAGTCAACGCCGTCTTGCGTCGCTGCGTCGCTTGCCAAGCCTGAGGGGAACACGATGACTGTCGCTCGCCGGAATATTCTAGCCCTCGCCGTTTTCGTCGTCGCGATCGTCTCGGGCGTCCTGTGGCTCCGCACCCCGAAACTCGAGCGCGCGGGCGCGATCGAAAAGCTGTTGCCCAGCGTCGTGCGCATCACGACCCATACGCTGGTGAAGAACGACGCGCCCGACGCCAAGCCCGGCGACATGAAGGTGCAGGAGAGCTACGGCTCGGGATTCGTCGTCGACAAAGCGGGCTACATCGCCACCAACCGCCATGTCGTGAAAGGCGCCTACGAGATCATCGTGCAGTTGAAGGACGGCGCTCCGATGCGCGCCAAGCTGCTCGGTCACGCCGGCGATGTCGATCTCGCGCTTCTGAAAGTCGAGACGACCAAGAAGCTGGAGGCGGTGAAATACGGCGACAGCGACAAGCTCGAACTCGGTCAGCCGGTCGTGGTGATCGGCAACCCGTTCGGTCTAGGCACGACGGTCACGACCGGCGTCGTCAGCGCGCTCAATCGCGACCTCGGATTCTCGCTGTTCGATTCGTTCATCCAGACCGACGCGCCGATCAACCACGGCAATTCCGGCGGTCCGATCTTCAATCTCAAGGGCGAGGTGATCGCCGTCAGCACCGCTTATTATACGGGCGGCAACGCAAAGGGCGGTTCAATCGGGCTCGGTTTCGCCATTCCGTCCGAGACGGCGCAGGAAGTGATGCGCCTGTTGCGCGAGCACGGCTATGTGAAGCTCGGCTGGATCGGCGTGGAGGGCGCGACGCTTACGCCAGAGATGGTCAACGCCTTCGGCGTCAAGGCCAAATCCGGCGCGATCGTCGCCGCCGCCGTCAAGGGCAGTCCGTCCGACGGCGTCCTGCAGACGGGCGACATCATTACCGAGATCGGCAGATATACGCTCGACGACATGCGCATGTTGCGGCGTGAGATCGCGTCCGCGCTCGGCGAGAAGGTGAAGCTGAAGATCATCCGCAACGGCAAGAACGAGACGGTCACCCTCACGCCGGTCGAATGGCCCGGCGCCGAGAAGATGGACGCGACTCCGATGCGTCTGGCGATGGCTTCTGGCCAGGCCAATGATCTCGGCTTCATGTGCGCGCCGCTCGGCGACGACACGCGCACGCAATTCAAGATCAAGCAGGACAGCAAGGGACTTGTCGTCACCGAGGTGCAGCCGGGCTCGCCTGCGGCCGACGCCGGTCTGTTGATCGGCGACGTGCTGGCGAGCGTCCAGTTGCGGCCGGTCGCCACGCCGGACGACGTCGCTTCCGCGATCAAACAGGCGACCAAGGACAAGCGCGACTACATCGCCATGCTGGTCGAGAGTCAGGGCCGCACGAAATATCTCGCGCTGCCCCTGAAGTGGCAGGCGCCGCCCGATCAGGTCGCGTCCGGCGCGACGAAATGAGCGCCACGGCGCAGGACGGTCCTCTGGATCGGCCTGTCGCCGCGACGCCGCGGCGTCATTGGGCGCAGCGCCTCGCGCCGACGCGACGCGGCCTGCGCTTTGCGTCGGGTCTGGTGCTGTTCGTCTATCTCACGACGCATCTGATCAATCACGCGCTGGGCCTGATCTCGCTCGCCGTCGCGGAGACCGGCCTCGACTACGCCATGCAGGTCTGGCAGAGCCGCGCCGGCACCATTCTGCTGTATGGCGCAGCGCTCGTGCATGTCGGCCTCGCCTTCGAGGCTGTGTATCAGCGCCGCACGCTGCGCCGGATGCCCTTCCGCGATCTGCTGCGCATCGCGCTCGGGCTCAACCTGCCGGTGCTGCTGATCGCCCATGCGGCGTCCACCCGGCTGGCGAGCGAATTTTACGACTACCAATTGTTCTATGCCGACGTCGTGCGCGACCTCTGGCAATCGAGTTCCCAGACCCGTCAGTTCGCCATCCTCGCGCCGGGCTGGATTCACGGTTGTCTCGGTCTGCAGGCCGCGCTCGGCCGGACAGTCTGGTGGCGCAAGTCGCTGCCCGTGCTGTTCGGCATCTTCCTCGTCCTGCCCATCCTCTCCGCGCTGGGCTTCCTGGAGATGCAGCGCGAACTGACGTGGTTCAACACGATGGTTCCGAAGGGCCACGGTCCCTCGGTCCAGACCATGGAAGGCATAGCCCGCTGGCGCGATCGCGCGGTCGATATCTATCTGGCGCTCGTGGCCTGCCTGTTCGCGGCGCGGATCGCCCGATGGGCCTATGAGCGCCTGCATGGCGCGACGGTCGAGATCGCCTATCCCGGCGCGCAGGTGCGAGCCCCGATCGGCTGGAGCGTTCTGGAGGCGAGCCGAGCCAACCACATCGCCCATGCCTCGGCCTGCGGGGGTCGGGCGCGCTGCTCGACCTGCCGGGTGCGGGTGCTGCAGGGCCTCGAGAACTGCCCGCCGCCGGGCCGCAACGAGGCGCTGACTCTCGAGCGGATCGCGGCGACGGCCGACATGCGGCTTGCCTGCCAGTTGCGCCCGAAGGGGCCGGTTTCCGTCGCTCCGCTGGATTCGCAGGCGGCATCCGTCGCGCAGGCGGCGCAGGAAGAGGTTTGCGCGCTGCTTTTCGTCGACATCCTCCGCCGTCAGGACCTTGCCGCCACCATGCTGCCGCAGGATCTGCAATGGGCGCTGACCGATCTCTACAGGGCCTTCGAGACAACGGTGCGGGGCAATGGTGGGGCAGTCCTCCACGTCGGCCAGGAACATGCCTCGGCCATTTTCGCCGCCGGACGCGATCCCGGCCGCGCCGCCCGCCGCGCGCTGGCCGCCGTGCGCGCGCTGGAAGGCGAGATCGGCCGGATTGCCAATTCCTTGCTGGAGCATTGGGACGCTGGCCTGCGGGTCGCCACGGCCGCCCATTTCGGCCTCGTCCTTCTCGACCCCGCGATTCTCTCGGCCCCCGACATTAAGCTCGCGGTGGTGGTCGGGCGGGGTATCGACGAGATCGATCAGATTCGCCGCGAATTGTCGGTTCGCGGCGGCGGCGTCGCGATTTCCGCTGCCCTCGGCGCGCAGGCTGGCGAGGCGACCTTGCCGGGCGAACGCGTCGAAATCGGGGATTTTGAGGTATTTCTTGAAGCTGCGAGTGGCCCAGCGGCGCAAACCGCTCCGGATCAAGGGGAGATCACGCCCCTGTGATCGCAAAAATATTATTTTCTCTCGTGGCTGAAACCTGTTTCGAGATGCTAACGTAACTGCTGAGGATCGCTTGAAACGGCTGATCCCGGTTGGCACATCGCCGGATTTCTCCATGGAGGTTTACATGACGTCTCTCAAGCTCGCTCTGCTCGCCGGCGCACTGGTTTTCGCCGCCCCCGCTTTCGCTGCCCCCTGCGGCCCCCAGGGTAATGGCAACGTCACGTCCGCTTCGGCTGCCAAGCCGGAAGCTGGCAACTCGACGGTCACCGCGTCTGCTGCGAAGCCGGAGGCGGGCAACTCGACCGTGACCGCGTCCGCCGCGAAGCCGGAAGCCGGCAACTCGACGGTCACCGCTTCGGCTGCGAAGCCGGAAGCCGGCAACTCGACCGTGACCGCCTCCGCCGCGAAGCCGGAAGCCGGCAACTCGACGGTCACCGCGTCTGCCGCGAAGCCGGAAGCTGGCAACTCGACCGTGACCGCCTCCGCCAAGAAGCCGGAAGCCGGCAATTCCACGGTCACCGCTTCGGCTGCCAAGCCGGAAGCCGGCAACTCGGTCGTCACCGCTTCGGCTAACCCGGCTGGTTCGGGCGCTGTTGTGACCGCTTCGGCCGACTGCAAGTAATCGACCTAATCGCCTCGGCGAAAAAAAAGACGGCAGGGCTCACGCCCTGCCGTTTTTCTTTGTCCACGATTTTGTCGCGCAGATCAGAACCGGCCGAGTTTCGGGTGCCGGTTCACGTCCTTGTAGAGCAGGTAGCGGAAGCGGCCCGGCCCGCCGGCGTAGCAGGCCTGCGGGCAGAAGGCGCGCAGCCACATGTAGTCGCCGCCCTCAACCTCCACCCAATCGCGATTGAGTTTGTAGACCGCCTTGCCTTCGAGCACGTAAAGCCCGTGCTCCATCACATGCGTCTCGAGAAACGGAATGATCGCGCCGGGCTCGAAGGTCACGATATTGACGTGCATGTCGTGGCGCAGATCGTCGGGCTCGACGAAACGCTGCGTCGCCCATTTGCCGTCCGTGCCCGCCATGGCGCGCATCGGAACGTCCGCTTCGTTGGCGACGAAGGCCTCCGGCGGCTCGATGCCGTCCACCGCCTCGTAGGCCTTGCGGATCCAGTGAAATTTCGCGGCGTTCTTCGCGCTGTTCGAAATGCGCCATGAGGCGCCCGCCGGCAGATAGGCGTAGCCGCCCGTCTTCAGCACATGCTTGGCGTTGCCGATGGTGAGCGTCGCCTGCCCCTCCACCATGAACAGCACGCTTTCCGCGCGCGGATCGGTGTCGGGTCGGTCGCTGCCGCCGCCGCTGGAGACTTCCATGATGTAGTGCGTGAACGTCTCCGCAAACCCCGACAGCGGTCGCGCGATAATCCAGAGCCGCGTCTTGTCCCAGTGCGGCAGGCAACTCGTCACGATATCGCGCATCACGCCGCGCGGAATGACGGCATAGGCCTCGGTGAAGACCGCGCGTCCGGTCAGCATGTCGGTCTGCGGCGGATGCCCGCCCATGGCGGAATAATAATTGCGCTCCATTGTTTCCTCTTCTTGTCGCGCGTCAGGGGGCGAGCGAGAGCCGTTCGGCCGCGCCCAGTTCATATTCCTCGAGATTGTTTCCCGGCCCCGTGCGGTCGACGATGAGAAACAAACTGTCCTTGTCCAGCACGAGCAGCGGATGATGCCACACGTTGCGCGCGTAATTCACGCCCTGCCGTCCTGTCGCGCGAAAGGCGCGATAGGTCGCGGCATTGCGCGGATCGCTGCACACGACGACAAGCCAGGGCCGCGCCTGCATCGGCGCGAACAACTGGCTGCCGAGCGGGTGACGCTCCATCAGCGCAATCTCGATCGGCGCGGGCCGCGGCTGCGCGGTGAACAGGCTGACGTTGACCGCGCCGCCTTCGTTCGTGACGTCAATCCTGGCTTGCCCGTCGCAGCGTTGCGCGAACCCCTGGTTGATCGTGATGGGATTCACGCCTGCGACATCGATGACATCGCCGAAGGCCGCGAAATTTTCGCGCGTCAGCGTCTCGATCCTGAGATTGGACTTCATTTTTTCGCGAACCAATCGGCCAGAACCTTGCGCTCTTCGAGCGTCATTTCGGTAATGTTGTTGGGCGGCATGGCGTGGGTCAGCACGGCCTGCAGGCGGACAAGCTCGGCATTGCGCGCGATATTGGCCGGCGTGTCCAGCATCACGCCCTTCGGCGGCGAGGCGAGGCCCGACCAGACGGGTTCGGGCGCATGGCACATGGCGCAGCGGCTCGACAGCACGTCCTCGACGCCCTTCGGCACATGGACGCTCGCCGCCGCGACAGCGCTCGTCGTCAGTTCCGGCAGGCCGAGCTTCTGGCGCCCGGCCGGGTTCGACAACATCGACAGCCAGACCGCGATCAGGATCGAGACGGCCGCGACGCCCCAGGCCCACCACTTGTCGCCTTTGCCGGCATGGCGCTGGTTGTAGAAGAAGCGCACATGCGCGCCGGCGATCAGGATGAAGCCGACCATCAGCCAGGCATAGGGCGACATGAAGGTCATCGGGTAATGGCCCGAGATCATCAGGAACAGCACCGGCAGGGTCAGGTAATTGTTGTGCGTCGAGCGCGTCTTCGCCTGCTTGCCGTATTTCGGATCGGGCGCGCGACCCGCGATCAGATCGGCGACGACGATCTTCGTGTTCGGGATGATGTTCATGAACACGTTGCCGGTCATGATCGTGCCCATCAGCGCGCCCGTATGCAGCAGCGCGCCGCGGCCTGAGAACATGTGCTGGAAGAAGAAGGCCATCGCCATCACGAAGGCGAAGCCGACGGCGGCGAGCGCGACCTCGTTGTTGGCGAGCGGCGATTTCACCAGAAAATCATAGACGAACCAGCCCACTGCAAGCCCGCCAATGCCGATGGCCGCTGCCTGCCAGGGCGTCAGCACGCGCACGCTCGGGTCGATCAGATAGAGATCGGCGCCGAGGTAGTAGACCCACACCAGCAGCGAGAAGCCGGAAATCCAGGTCGAGTAGGATTCCCATTTGTGCCACATGAGTTCGGACGGCATCTTGTCCGGCGCGACGAGATATTTGCGCACCTGGTAGAAGCCGCCGCCGTGTACCTCCCACGCTTCGCCGCCCTTGCCCGCCGGTATTTCCGGAATGGCGCGGATCGATGCGTCGAGATGCATGAAATAGAAGGACGAGCCGATCCACGCGATGCCCGTGATGATATGCGTCCATCGCAGCAGAAGGCCGCCCCATTCAAGCGCAATAGCGTCCATGACAGCCTCTCGTGTCTCGCCCGGCCACTCTAGGCCGCGACCGCTTCACGCGATATTGTTGGAAAGCGCGCAGACTTTCAAACCGGATTGAGAAATGCTTTCGCTCGACAATATCCGTGTTTTCGTGCGGGCCGTGGAACTCGGTTCATTCTCCGCTGCGGGCCGGAGTATGAGGCTTTCCGCGGCGGTCGTCAGCCATCGGATTCGCTCTCTCGAGAAGGCTTTGAGCTGCCGATTGTTTAATCGCACGACGCGCAAAATGTTTTTGACGGAGCAGGGCCGCGTCTTTTACGAGCATTGTCTGGACGTTTCGCAAGCACTCGACCGGGCCGAAGCGAGCGTTTCGGACAAGGGCGCCCCGCCGCGCGGCCTGTTGAAGGTGACCGCGCCCCTCGGATTCGGCCAGCGCGTGGTTGCCCCCTTCCTGCCGCGCTTTCAGGCGCGCTATCCCGAAATCGACGTCACGCTGCGGCTGTCGGACTATCTCGTCGATCTCTTCACGGAGGCTGTCGATGTCGCCGTGCGCATGGACCGTTTGCCCGATTCCTCGCTCATCGTCCGCAAGATCGCCGACATCGAACGCGTGCTCTGCGCCGCGCCCGCCTATATCGACAAGCGCGGCGCGCCAAAGTCGATCGCCGATCTCGAGAACCACCGCTGCCTGATGCTGCGCTATCCCGGCTCCCGCCAGTTCCGCTGGACCCTGCAACGCGGCGGCAAGTCCGTTTCGGCGATGGTTTCCGGCGGGCTCGACGCCGATGCCGGCGATGTTCTCACGCAATGGGCGCTGGGCGGCGAGGGCATCGTGATGAAGCCCGTCTTCGAGGTCGCCGACCATCTGCGCTCCGGCGCGCTGGTCGCCGTCCTGCCCGACAATCCCCCGACGCCGGTTACGCTGGCCATTCTGCACGCCTACCAGCGCATGGTGCCGCCGAAAGTCCGCGCCTTTGCCGACGCTCTGGCCGACGAGGCGCGCGACCGTATCGAGACCGCGCTCGCCGTCGGCAAGCCGGGCAAGGCCCGCAAGCGGCGGGCCGGATGATTGGACCGTGGCTGCGAGCGCAGTTTCAAAAAATATTTGAATGTGGAACGATTGCGCGCTGCTAGAATGGAACCAGCAGGGAGTGTGAAATGGGTCGTCTGTCGACGCATGTGCTGGACATTCAGACCGGGCGGCCGGCTGCCGGCGTGGCGCTCGAACTCGTCCGCATCGGCAAGGACGGTTCCGTTTCGCCCGTGAAGACCTCGCGCACCAACGCCGACGGCCGCACCGATGCACCGCTGCTGTCCGGCGACGAAATGGCGACAGGCGTTTACGAGATCCGCTTCCACGCGGGCGATTATTTCCGCTCGACTGGCCAGAGCCTGCCCGATCCCGCCTTCATCGACGTGGTGCCGATCCGCTTCGGCATAGCCGATGTCGCGGGCCATTATCATGTGCCGCTGCTCGTCTCGCCCTGGGCCTTCTCGACCTACAAGGGCTCTTGAGAATGGCCGCCTATCCCCGCGACATGATTGGCTACGGCGAGACGCCGCCACATGCGCGCTGGCCGGGCGAAGCACGGATCGCGGTGCAGTTCGTCGTCAATTACGAAGAAGGCGGCGAGAACAACATCCTGCATGGCGACGCGGCCTCCGAGGCCTTCCTGTCGGAGATCGTCGGCGCGCAGCCCTGGCCGGGCCAGCGGCACATGAACATGGAATCGATCTACGAATATGGTTCGCGCGCAGGCTTCTGGCGCCTGCTGCGCATGTTCCGCGATCGCGCCATGCCTGTCACGGTCTTCGGCGTCGCCACAGCGCTCGCGCGCAATCCGGAAGCCGTCGCCGCCATGAAGGCCGCCGGCTGGGAAATGGCCAGCCACGGGCTGAAGTGGATCGACTACAAGGACGCGCCGAAAGAGAAGGAGCGCGCCGACATCGCCGAGGCGATCCGCCTGCATACGCAGATCGTCGGCGAACGCCCGCTCGGCTTCTATCAGGGTCGCACGAGCGAAAACACGATTCCGCTTACGATCGAGGAAGGCGGCTTTCTCTATTCCGCCGACGTCTACGCCGACGAACTCCCCTATTGGCATGACGACGGCAGGCGCCAGCAATTGCTCACGCCCTACACGCTCGACGCCAACGACATGCGCTTCGCCACGCCGCAGGGTTTTAATGCGGGCGACCAGTTCTTCGCCTATCTGAAGGACAGTTTCGACACGCTCTACGCCGAGGGCGAGGATCGCCCGAAGATGATGTCGATCGGCCTGCATTGCCGGCTCGTCGGCAGGCCCGGCCGCGCCGCCGCGCTCGCGCGCTTTCTCGATTACATCCGTGCGCATGATCGCGTGTGGGTCGCGACCCGCCTCGATATCGCGAAACACTGGATCAAGACCCATCCGCCCAAGGGCGGTTATGTGCCGAGTCGCATGGGCGGCGCCCTGTTCGTGCAGGCGTTCGGCGATGTCTACGAGCACACGCCGCAGATCGCGGCAGGCGCGCATGCCAAGGGCCTCGGTGCGGCGCAGGACACGGCAGCGGGTCTGCACGAGGCGATGGCTGTCGTCGCGCGCGCCATGTCGAAGGACCAAAAACTGGCGCTGATCCGTGCTCACCCCGATCTCGCGGGACGGCTCGCGCTTGCGAAGGGGCTGACCGAAGATTCCACGAGGGAGCAGGGCGGCGCTGGTCTGGACCGGTTGACGCCGGCCGAACTCGCGCGGTTCACCGAACTCAACGATTCCTACAAGGCCAAATTCGGCTTCCCCTTCATCATGGCGGTGAAGGGTGCGAGCAAGGACGATATTCTCGCCGCATTCGAGCGTCGCATTGGACATGCGCCGGACGCGGAATTCAGCGAGGCGCTGACGCAGATCGAAAAGATCGCGCTTTTGCGCCTGCGCGACAGATTGCCGGGCTGAACGGGCGCCGGTCTTGCATGTGCAGCGAACGACAGATTCGCGCACTTTATTGGAGAGGCGACACATGAGCGAAACGACCGACCACGGCGTGGACGAAGTCCTGCCGCCACAGCGCCTTGCAGCGCTGGGCATCCAGCATGTTCTTGTCATGTATGCGGGCGCGGTTGCCGTGCCCTTCATCATCTCGGGCGCGCTGGGCCTTTCGCCCGAGCAGCGCACCCTGCTCATCAACGCCGACCTTTTTGCCTGCGGTCTTGCCACGCTGGTTCAGTCGCTGGGCTTCCCTGGCGTCGGCATCCGCCTGCCTGTCATGATGGGCGTCACCTTCGCCTCCGTCGCGCCCATGCTCGCGATGATCGGCGCGGGCAAGGCGGCCGGCGCCACGCCGACCGCGACGCTGCTGACGATCTACGGCTCTGTCATCGCATCAGGCATATTCGCCTTTCTGGTCGCGCCGCTCGTGGGTCGATTGATCCGCTTCTTCCCGCCGGTGGTCACCGGCACGATCATCGCGGTCATCGGCATCACGCTCATGCGCATCGGCATCGGCTGGGCCGGCGGCGCGCTGCCGACGATCAAGAAGAATGTCGACGGCGTGATGGGCGACTTTCCCAACCCCGCCTTCGGCCATCCCGAAAACCTCGCGATCGCGGCGGTCGTGCTGGTCGCGATCCTCTCGATCTCGCGTTTCGCCAAGGGCTTCCTCGCCAACATCGCGGTTCTGCTCGGCATCGTTATCGGCGCAATCATCGCCGCGTTGCTCGGCAAGCTGAACACGGGCCTGATCGCCAATGCGCCCTGGTTCGGGCTGGTCTATCCTTTCCAGTTCGGCATGCCGACGTTCGACTTCTGGTCGATCCTCACCATGTGCATCGTCATGATCGTGGTCATGGTGGAATCGACGGGCATGTTCCTCGCGCTCGGCGAAATGACCGGCAAGAACGTGGATTCGAAGGAACTGACCAAGGGCCTGCGCGCCGATGGCGTCGGCACGGTCCTCGGCGGCATCATGAACACCTTCCCCTACACATCCTACTCGCAGAACGTCGGCCTCGTCGGCGTGACCGGCGTCCGCTCGCGCTGGGTGGCGGTGGCAGGCGGTGTGATCCTGCTGATCCTCGGCCTCATCCCCAAGCTTGCGTCCATCTTCGGCGCGATCCCGCTCAGCGTGCTCGGCGGCGCCGGGCTGGTGATGTTCGGCATGGTGGCGGCGACGGGCATCCGCATCCTGGCGGCCGTCGACTACAAGACCAACCGCAACAATCTGATGATCGTCGCGCTCGGCATCGGTTTTGGCATGCTCACCCTGATCGCGCCGAACTTCTTCGAGGCCTTCCCGAAGCAGCTGAAGCCGCTGCTCGAATCCGGCATCCTGCTGACGACCATCGTCACCGTGGCGCTCAACGCTTTCTTCAATGGCGCAGGCTCGGCGGAGGTAAAGACGGCCGAAGCGCACTGAGCCTTCGGACGATCGACAAACAAGACGCGAGGCCCTTGGCCTCGCGTTTTTGTTTTATAGATGCAGCCCGCGCAGCACCTGTGTAAAGGCGATCTGGTCCGCCGTCGGCGCCAGCGGCGCGCCATCCTTGCCGGCCGTATCCGGGAACATGCGGAAAGCCGTGTTCATCACGATATGCGCGAAATTCGGCAGGAGCGCGTGCATCACCTGTCCGAAGCGCCCGAGCCGCGTCGCCACGCGCGCAGGCCTGTGGATGATCGCGTCGATCACGAGATCCGCTGCCTCGTCGGGATCGAGCGTCGGCACGCTGGCGTAGAATTTCGTCGGCGCCGTCATGGCGGTGCGCACCAGCGGCATGTTGACGTTGGTGAAATGCACGCCGCGATCCAGAAACTCGGAAGCTGCGCAATTGCTCCACGCTTCCAGCGCCGCCTTCGACGCGACATAGGCCGAGAAACGCGGCGCATTGGTGAGAACGCCGATGGACGAGACATTGACGACATGTCCATCGCGACGCTCCGCCATGCCGGACAAAAACCCCATCGCAACCTGTACCGCGCCGAAATAATTGACCTTCATCGTACGGTCGAGATCGTGCAGCCGGTCGTAGGAATGTTCGATCGAGCGGCGGATCGAGCGGCCGGCATTGTTGACGAGAATGTCGATCCCGCCGTGTTCTGCAGTCAATCGCGCGACGAATTTCGCGCAGGCCTCCGGATCGGCAATGTCGGCGCTGTAGGTGTGCAGCGTCAGGCCGTCAGCAGCGAATTCCTCGCGCGCTTCCTTCAGCGCGGTCGCGTCGCGCGCGCAGATGATCGTGGTCGCGCCCGCCTGCGCCAGCTTGTGCGCCACGGCCTTGCCGATGCCGACCGATCCCCCCGTCACCAGCACGCGCTTGCCTTCGACGCGCCCGCGCAACGAGCGGTCGAGGAAGAGATCGGGATCGAGATGGCGCTCCCAATAATCCCATAAGCGCCACGCATAGTCCTCCAGCCGCGGAACCTTGATGCCGCCCTTGGCGAGGACCTTCTGCGTCTCGCGGCTGTCGAAGCGCGTTGGATAATTGACGAAGGTGAGAATGTCGTCGGGCAGGCCGAGCTCATGCAGCGCCAGTTTGCGGATGCGACGGAACGGCGTGAGGCTCAGCAGCCCTTTCGCCAGCGCGCCGGGGATGAAGCCGAACATGGCCGCGTTCACGCGCAGCGTGAATTGCGGCGCGTGGGCCGCGCGCGCGAACAGGTTCAGCATGTCGCCGAGCCGCAGCGGCGCGGGATCGGTCAGATGGAAGGTGCGGCCGTCGAGCCCCGGCGCCGCGACGAGATGATCGAGCGCATCCACGACGAAATCGACCGGGACGACATTGATGCGCCCGCCCTCGAGCCCGATCGCGGGAACCCATGAGGGAATGGTCTTGCGCATCTTCTGGATGAGCTTGAAGAAGTAATAAGGCCCATCGATCTTGTCCATTTCGCCGGTGCGTGAATCGCCGACGACGATGGCGGGACGATAGATGCGCCAAGCCATCTTCTTTTCCGCGCGCACGACTCGCTCTGACTCGTGCTTCGAACGGAAATAGGCATGTTCGAGATGGCGCGCCTCCTCGAACATGTCCTCGCGGAAGACGCCTTCGTAGAGGCCCGCAGCCGCGATGGACGACACATGATGGAAGCAGCCCGCGCCAATGGCGCGTGAGAAGTCGAGCGCATTGCGCACGCCGCCGACATTGGCGCGCTCGACGTCGACCGGGTCGGCCGTCAGGTCGTAGATCGCGGCCAGATGCACGACATGATCGACCTTGCCCTTGAGCTTGCGCAGGTCCTTCGCATCCACGCCGAGCTTGTCAGCGGTGATGTCGCCCTGCACTGCGACGATGCGTTTGGTCGTATCGCCGCAGAATGTGCGAAGCACGGCGAGCTTTTCGTCGCAGGCGTCGCGCAACAGCACGAATACGCGCGCGTCGTCGCGCTCCAGAAGTTTGCGGACGAAGCGTTTGCCGATGAAACCGCTGGCCCCGGTCACGAAATAGATCATCGCCGCCTCCCGTTCGAGGCGGCCAATGTAACCAGCGATTTTAGGCGACGCCGCCCAGACGTTTGGGCGGCGGCCCCTAATTTTCTGTGGTGGATTGTCGCAATCGCGGCGTCACCATCGCCGTAAGTCCGGGAAAGGAACCTGTCATGGCCAGGAAACTCAAGGCGCTCGCCAAGACCGACGACAATCTTGCCGCCACCATTCGCGACTCCGCCAACCAGATCTGGCTCGCGGGCCTCGGTGCATTCGCCAAGGCGCAAGCCGAAGGACAGAAGGTGTTCGACACGCTCGTCGCTGAAGGCCAGCGTCTGCAAGACGAAACCAAGACCGCCGCCGACGAGCGGATCGCCGAAATCCGGTCCAAGGGCGCCGGCGCCTGGGACAAGCTCGAGAAGGTCTTCGAAGACCGTGTCGCGCGCGCGCTGCACAGCCTCAACGTGCCGACCCGCAAGGATATCGACACGCTGTCCAAGCGCGTCGCCGAACTCACCGAGGCGACCAAGCATCTGGCCGATGGCCGCAAGAAGGCGGCCGTAAAATAGCCATCCGTCCCGATCGATGAGGGAGGCCGCGCTGCGGCCTCCTTCCCCTTGCGGAGAAACGTCTTGGCGCAGACCGCGAAGATCGGACTGGCTCTCGCTGGCGGCGGACCGCTCGGCTCGATCTACGAGATCGGCGCGCTGGTTGCGTTGCTGGAAGCGCTTGAGGGCGTCGACTTTACGCAATGCCATGCGACAGTCGGCGTCAGCGCTGGCGCTTTCATTGCCGCGAGCCTCGCCAACGGCCTGACGCCGCGCGACCTCTGCGCCCGTTTCATCGAGAGCGAGGATCATGTCGAGCCCTTCGAGCCGGACTTCCTCATGCGGCCGGCCTTCGCGGAATATGCGCGCCGGCTGATCGGCCTGCCGGATCTCGCGCTTGACGCGCTGGCTGCCTTTCTGGATCGCGCCTCCGTCCCCGGCGCGCGGCGTGGCCTGTTCGAGGCCCTGCAGAATTTTGCGCGCGTGCTGCCGAACGGCGTCTTCGACAACGAGGCGGCTGCCGCCTATCTCGCGAAAATGTTCGGCCGCTCCGGCCGCACCGATGATTTCCGGCAATTGCGTCACAAGCTGTTCATCGTCGCGACCCATCTCGACACGGCGCAGGCGGTGGTCTTCGGCGCGCCAGGCTATGAGGACGTGCCGATCTCCGAAGCGGTGAAGGCGAGTTCGGCTTTGCCCGGCCTCTATCCGCCGGCCAGCATCAATGGCCGCGACTATGTCGATGGCGCGCTAAAGAAGACGCTGCATGCGTCGGTGGCCCTGAAGGCGGGCGCGAACCTTCTGTTCTGCGTCAATCCGCTCGTGCCGTTCGACGCGCGTCTGGCGGCAGGCGAAGGCGGCCCGAGGCGACTCGCGGACGAGGGCCTCGTTACAGTTCTCTCGCAGACATTCCGTGCGCTCATCCAGTCGCGCATGAAGGTCGGGATGGACCGCTATGCGCATGAGTTTCCGGATGCGGACATCGTCCTGTTCGAACCCGCTCGCGACGATGCGGAAATTTTCTTTGCCAACGTCTTCAGCTATGCCGATCGCCGCCGCCTCGCCGAACACGCCTATAGCTACACGCGCGCCGAATTGCGCCGCCGGGCGGCAGAACTCGCGCCTATCTTCGAGCGGCACGGCGTGCGGCTGAACCATGCGGCGCTGGCCGATCCCGACCGCCGGCTTATTGCCGCGGCGGTCAGACCGGCGGTCAGACCGGCGGCCGGACTGGCCGCCGAAACGGGGCGGCTGACGGTTGCGCTCGCGCGTCTCGAGAATGCGCTGGCTCAAGGCGCGCCGCCGCCGAGACGTGTCAGGGTCGCGTCGTCCGGAGAGAAGTCGGATGGCCCAAAAACCAAAAAGAAGAACGCGCGAGCGCATCCTTGAAACGGCGCTTGCACAGTTCAACGCGCACGGCGAGCCGACGGTGACGACGGCGGCGATTGCGCTGGAGATGGGCATCAGCCCCGGCAATCTCTATTATCACTACCATTCCAAGGAAAAGGTCGTCGACGATCTGTTCGCGGCCTTCCGCGCCGAGATCGAAGCGACGCTGGCCGCGCCGCAGCAGCGTCTGCCGGACGCCGAGGATTGCTGGCTGTTCCTGCATCTCGTCTTCGAAGCCATCTGGAAATACCGCTTCATCTATCGCGACCTCAACGAACTGATCGCGCGCTACCGCAGCGTCGAAACGCAGATGAAGCGCATTCTCGCCCACAAGATCCGTATCGCGCGCGAGATCATGGATGGGCTCGCAAAGGCCGGCCAGATGAAGGCGACGCCGGGCGAGATCGCGTTACTGGCCGAAAACATGGCGATGGTGGCGACCTATTGGCTCTCCTTCGAATTCGCGCGCAATCCGCGCGCGCCGCAAGACGGGCATGGGCTCGGGCGCGGCGTGTTCCAGGTCCTCGCCCTGGCGGCTCCCTATCTTGCGCCGCGCGAACGCGCGCTTTTCGACGATCTTGCCGCGCGCTACGCGCATTGAGAAGGAAACGGACATGGCAAAATCAGCGTGGAAGATGTTTCCCTATCCCGACAAGGCCTATGACTATGCAGGAGCTGCGCTGAAGAAGAACTGGGCCGCGCTGCATCGTGGTGATTGCGAGCCTTTCCCCGACGAAGCCTGGGTGACGAAGGCGATCGCAACGCATCCCAGGCTCGATCCAAAACTGCCGGCGGCGAAGGCGGCCGATGCGCTGCAAGGCGCATGGCGCGCCTATCACGCGGGCGATTTCGCCGGCGCGGCAGCGCAGGGCGAGGCGCTGGGCTTGCTGGGGTTCAACGTCGCCAACAAGGCCGCCAATATCTATGCGACCTATCTGGAGACCGATGACGCGAGGCAACTCGAAATCTTTCAGCAATCCGCCGCGCGCGCGGAAAAGCTGCAGGCTGTCGCGAAGGATTTTGCGAACGCCTTCTATTTCCATGCCTCCGCGCTCGGCCGCTACGGGCAGGGCATTTCCGTCGCCAAAGCGCTGGCGATGGGGCTGGGCGGCAAGATCAAGGCGAGCCTCGACAAGGCGCTGGCGCTCGCGCCCGATCATGCCGAAGCCCATATCGCGCTCGGCGCCTACAATTCGGAAGTCGTCGCAAAGGTCGGCGGGCTCGTGGCGGGCCTCACCTATGGCGCGAGCAAGGATGCGGCGATGAAACATTTCGAGGCCGCGCGAAAGCTGATGCCGGACTCCGCCATCGCGCGCATCGAGCACGCCAACGGGCTGATCGCGCTGTATGGCAAGGCCAAGTTGCACATAGCGACGAAACTCTATGAGGAAGCCGCCGCCTCAAAACCGCGCGACGCCATGGAGCGCCTCGACCAGCAGACGGCGATCGACGAACTGGAAGATTGAAGCCAGCGCGCTTGACGCGCCCGTCGGCTCAGGCTTCGGCGCTGTCGGGGCTCTTCTCCTCGGACGCGGCATGCCCTTCGCTCTCGCGCAGGACAGGCGAGGTGCGATCGGAGACGTCGACCACGACATTGGGAAAGCCCGCCGCAATGCGGTCGGCTTCCTTCTGCGCATCCGCGCGGTCGGCAAAGCTGCTCTTGGCCTGTCTGTCGACGGAAACGACGAAGCGCTCGCCGCGCGCGTAGGGCAGGGGATTGGTGGGACGGACATTGCTGGACAAATGGATTGCTCCGATTGGAAGGCGTGGGTAGCGGGCGCGACATAGCGATTGCACGTCGTGCATCCCGCTTGGTAGGCCGGACAGGCGATGCGAATGGCTCGGGTGATGCAGAGAGGTCAGCAGCGGGCGCAACCAACAGGCGCGCGTATGACGTCTCACACAGACGCATCCAACATGGCGTCTGTCAGGCCCGAATGCAAGCGGACAGAGATCGCGTCTATTGCGAGCGTCGGATGCGCTATGCAATCAGCCGCTTCTTCCGCTTCCGCATGACGGGGGCGTCCTCCGGCGCCAGGTCTTCCGGGGTCGCCTCCGGCGCAGCCGGCTCGTCGCGCGCAGAATCGTCGTCGGCTTCATCCGCAATTGTCGCTTCGGCCGCCTCCAGCAGCACGTGGTACAGATAGCTTTCGAACTCGCGCTCGAAGCGCCCGATGATCGCTTCCGGGTCGGGCGTGAGCGCGGCATCGGTTATGAGTCCGAATTGCACTTTGCCGGCATAGGACAGGATCGACACGCCCATGCCGATATCGCCGGATTGCGGCACCCAGAACATCACCTGCTTGACCGCCGCGCCCGCGATCGTGATTTCCTTCTGCGGCCCCGGCACATTGGTCATCACCGCGCTGGCGCGCGAGATCAGCAGATCGAACAACTGGTCCTGCATGAGTTTCGGCGCGAGGCCCAGAGCGGCGAACAGGCCAAGCGTCACCGGCGGCTCGTAGCTGCTCTTCAGCTTCAGCATGCGGCGGCGAACTTCGGCGAGGCGCTCCAGCGGATCGTCGTGGCCAACCGGCAATTCCACCGCGATGATGCCGAAGCGGTTGCCGAGTTCGTGCTCGGAGCCCGGCGGACGCAGATTGATCGGCACCATCGCGCGCACTTCCACGCCCGCACTCTCGTCGCCCTTGTCCTCGAGATAGGCGCGCAGGGCGCCGGCGACGCAGGCGAGCAGCACATCGTTGATCGAGCAGTCGAGCGCAGCGCTCGCCGCCTTCACTTCGTGCAGGTGCAGCGGCTTCGTCCAGGCGACACGCTTGACGCCGTGCGGCTTGCCCTTGAAGCGCGTCTCGCTGTCGCTCGGCATGGCGAGGAGCCATGCGAGTTCGCCCGCCACGCCCGCGCCCGTGCGCAGCAGCTTGAGCGTGCGAAGGGGATTCGTCGCCAGCGAAAAGGCCTCGCGCAGCGCGCCCTGCGTCAGCTTCACACCCATATCAGCCGCGCCCGCGAGCGGCGCCGTGAGCGATGACAGCCAGCCTTCGTCATGATGGCGCCCATGCGCGGCGGGTCGCGCGTCCTCGCCGTCGTCCGCCAGCCCCATCATCACCTGCATCAGCGCAATGCCATCGGCGATGGCATGATGGATGCGCGAGATGATCGCGGCGCCGCCATTGTATTTCTCGACAATGCGCATCTGCCAGAGCGGATGGTTGTGGTCGAGAGGCTCGGAGGCGAGTTGGGCGACATAGTCCTGCAAGGCCTTTTCGCCGCCGCGCCCCGGCAGCCGCACGCGCTGCACATGGCGCGCAATGTCGAAGTCGCGATCCTCGACCCAGAAGGCGCCGGCCGGCGTCGTGACCGCGCGCTGCCGGAAACGCCTGTGTGCGGTCATCCGTTCGCCGAGCGCTGTAGCCAGCGCCTTCACGTCCACGGGCCCGGCCAGCGCCATGACGCCGGTGATCATCATCAGATTGTTCGGCCGGTCCATACGGAGCCAAGCCGTGTCCACCGGCGACATTCTCTCGGATTTGCTCATCGTCGCCTCCCTTGCCACAACCATAGGCAAGAGCGCGGGCGTCGACACTGAGCAGGATCAAGTCCGCGCCGCTCTCTGGGCGGCGACGCCTAGAACGGATTGCTAGGCTATCTTCCATGACACAAGACGAAGCTGTCGCCCGGCTGATAGCCGAACTCGACCGCGCCGAGCGCGTCCGCAGCGCTGTGCAGGGCGATCCCGCGAGCGCACCGCGCCGTGCAGCCTTTCGCGCATGGCAGGCGGCGCGGCTTGCGCGCACCCATGCCGACCTTCTGGCAAGCCCGCGTTTCGGGCTGGCCGCGCAATTTTTTCTTACCGATCTCTACGGGCCGCAGGACATCAGCGTGCAGACGGCGCAGGTCCGCCGCATCGTGCCCCTGATGACACGCACACTGCCGGCATCCGCGCTGGAGACCGTTGCAGACGCAATCGAGCTCGACGGCCTGTCGGAGGAACTGGATGGCGCGATGATCGCCGCCCTAGCCGACAAGGCCGAGGCGCTCGACGGCGCGTCATACGCGACCGCCTACCGCACGATCGCGCGCGAAAGCGAGCGGAAGCGCCAGATCGACCTGATCGAACATCTCGGCCGTTCGCTGGACGGTCTGACGCATCAACCCTTCATCGGGGCGGCGCTGAAAATGATGCGAAAGCCAGCCGAGATTGCGGGGCTCGGCGCGCTGCAATCGTTTCTCGAACGCGGCTATGCGGCTTTCAAGGTGATGAAAGGCGGATCGGATTTCGTCGCCATTGTCGCAGGGCGTGAGCGCGAGGTCTCGCGGCGTCTTTATGCAGGCGATGACGCTGTGCTCGATATCGCGAGCGTGGGATAGGATTTAAGAAAAGGGCGCGCGGGCAATTGCCCGTGCGCCCTGATCGATTACTTCGCGGCCTTCCACGTCATCGACGAACGATCGTAGCTGAAGCCAGGCGCCGCTTTCAGCGAGTCCTTGGTCTCGTCCATCGCAAGCCAGGCGTCGCTGTTGGTCATCGTCGCATTGCGATTGACAGTGGTGGTCGTGGTCTGCGTCGTTGCAGGCGGATTGGCGGCCGGCGGGTTCGCCGTCGTGGTCGTGGTGGTCGTATTCTTGTGCGATCCATCGCGATGCATCACTTTGACCGCCTCGAACGGCACGATCACATCCTTCTCGCCAATGCCGAGAAAGCCGCCGACGCCGACGACCAGCGCCGCGACTTTTCCGCTCTTGTCGAGAATGACGTCGTCGATCTCGCCGATCTTGTTCTCCTTCGGGTCGTACACCGTCGCCTTGTAGTACATGGCGACCGAGACGCCGTCGGAGGGCGGCGCTGTCATCGTTGTCGCAGCGAAGGCAGAGGTTGAAAGCGCGATGGCGAGCAGGCCGCCGGCGAAGAGCGAAGATTTCATGCAAATTCTCCCGTGTTTTTAGCGACGGTGGGGCCGTCGCGACCACGGCTAAACCGTCGCGCACGCGATTGGTTCGCGGGGGACGGAAATTTCTCGCTGCCGCGTTGAAGGCGGGCCGCGCGCCGTCGTGGAACAAACACAATCGCTGCAGGTTCTTGTCCGCAGCGGGGCCGCAATAGGGAGCTGCGCAATGTCGCTCGGCGCAATCATTCTTGTTCTTCTGGTTCTGGCGCTCTTGGGCGTCCTTCCGACATGGGGCTACAGTTCAGGCTGGGGCTATGGCCCGAGCGGCGGCGTCGGCCTCATCGTCGTCATCGTCATCGTCTTGCTCTTGATGGGACGGATATAAAAAAAGCCGGCGCTCAGCGCCGGCTTTTCTCTTTGGAGTGTCGTTGCGCGTCGAGCGCGTATGACGTCAGTCGATCGAGACTTCGCCCTTGATCACCGGGCCAAAGCGCACCCACTTCTCACCGTCGAACGATTGCAGCTGCATCTGCTTGATCGGGAAATAATCGGTCGGCGAGGTCGTGATCTTGATGCCCGGCAGCAGCATCGGCAGATCGAAGTTGAGGCTGGCAGCCTGCTTCATCACGTTTTCCCGCGTCAGATTGTCGCCAGCCTGCTTGAGCACCTGCACCATCGTCTGCGCGGCGTTGTAGCCGTAGACGTAGAGGGTGGAGTGCTTGTCGCCATCCGGAACGTATTTGTCCATGAAGGCAAAGAAGTCCTGCACGGCCTTGTCGTCCTTCCACGACGGATCATCCGGGTCCTTGCCGTAATTGGCCGAAATGACTCCCTTGCCGTTCTCGAGACCGGCGGGCTTCATCACCGAGCCCGTGGACTGCGACACGGAATGGAGAATATGCACCGGCTTCCAGCCGAGTTCGGCATTCTTCTTGATCGCCATGGCCGCGAATTTCGGCGTGGTGAAGTTCACGAACATGTCGGCGCCGGACGCCTTCAGCTTCAGTATCTGCGAATCGATCGTCGGATCGGCGGTCTCGTAGGTCGTCTCGGAGACGATCAGCGTCTTGGCCTTGTCGCCAAGCCCATCCTTGAAGCCTCTGATCGAATCGCGGCCGAAATCGTCATTGGCGGAGAGGATGCCGATCTTGGCGTTCGGATATTTTTCCAGCACATGCTTGGCGTAGATGCGGCCTTCGCTCTGGTAGTTCGGCTGCCAGCCCATCGACCACGGATATTGCTTGTGGTTGCCGAACATCGTGCCGCCGGCCGCGATGAACAGCTGCGGCATTTTCTTGGCGTTGAGATACTTGATCGTCGCCAGCGACGGCGCCGTGCCGAGCGGATTGAAGATGAACAGAACTTCGTCGCTCTCGACCAGCTTGCGTGTCTGTTCAACCGTCTTGGGCGGCGAGTAGCCGTCGTCGTAGGTCACGAAGTTGATCTTGCGGCCGTTGATGCCGCCCTGATCGTTGATCATCTTGAAATAAGCGGCTTCGGTCTTGCCGATCACGCCATAGGCGGAGGCAGGGCCCGAATAGGCGTAGGTGTTGCCGATCTTGATTTCGGTGTCGCTCGCGCCGGGATCGTATTTCTTCTGCGCCAGCGCGCCGCCGGCCGTCGCCAGCGACATGGCGCCGGCGATACCCGCCGCAACCAGTTTCCTGAAAGACATGCATTTCCTCCGTTTGTCCCGGCGTTCTGCCGGAAGCTCGACCGCATCCGCAGACAAGATCGTCCGACGGTTCGGATTGACCCTATACGATTTCTGAGGCAACCTCAAAATCAAAAAAATGCGTCTCAAGGACGCATGTCAGGGTCTGGGAGAAAACGATGTCCTTCGCCTATTTCGACTGGATTGCCCATCACGCCGAAGTGCGCGGCGCGCGCACGGCTGCCATCGATCTGGCGACGCAGCGTCGATTTACCTACGCGCAATTCGACGAGCGCATCGACCGGCTCGCCTCGCATCTGTCTGATCTCGGCGTGAAGAAGGGCGAACGCGTCGCCGTACTCGCCGCCAACACGACCGACATCCTCGAAACGCAATTCGCCTGCTTCCGTCTGGGTGCGATCTTCACCCCGCTCAACATCCGCCTCACGGTGCATGAACTCGCCTTCATCGTCTCGGACGCTGCGCCGTTGCTGCTCATGCACGACGGCGACTTCGCCACGATGGCGGACGAACTGAAAAAGCAGTGCAGCGTGCCCCATCTGCTGTCGTATGGGCCGGCTTACGAAAAGGCGATTGCGGGCGCAGCGCGCCTGGCGCAGCACACGCCCTGCGACATGAGCGACATCTGCACCATCATGTACACGTCGGGCACGACGGGTAAGCCGAAGGGCTCGCAGACGACGCATATGATGAACTTCATCAATTGCATCAATCTCGGCATCGGCGTGTTCATCTCGCAGAAGACCAACCATCTCTGCGTGCTGCCGCTGTTCCACACCGGCGGCCTCAATTGCTACGTCAATCCGGTGTTTCACGCGGGCGGCTGCAACATCATCATGCGCGCCTTCGATCCGGGCGAATCGCTGCGCATCATCGGCGACACAGCCGTCGGCCTCACGCATTTCTTCGGCGTGCCCTCGATCTACCAGTTTATGGGCGCCCATCCCGCCTTCGCCAACACCGATTTCTCACGCCTGCAGATTGCGGGCGTCGGCGGCGCGCCGATGCCGGTGCCGCTGCTGAAAATGTGGGAAGCGCGCGGTCTCACACTCGTGCAGGGCTACGGCATGACGGAAACCAGCCCCGCCGTCCTCGTGCTCGACGCCGAGGACGCTGCGCGAAAAGCGGGATCGGCCGGCCGTCCCGTGCTGCACGGCGAACTCAAGATCGTCGATGATGACGGCAATGAGGTGAAGAAGGGCGAGATGGGCGAATTGTGGGTGAAGGGACCCAACATTACGCCCGGCTACTGGAACCGGCCGGAGGCCAACAAGACCTCCTTCACCGACGGCTGGCTGCACACGGGCGATGCGGCGCGGCAGGATGCGGACGGGTTCTACTACATCGTCGATCGCACCAAGGACATGTACATATCCGGCGGCGAGAACGTCTATCCAGCCGAGGTCGAGGACACGCTCTACCAGATCCCCCAAATCGCCGAGGCCGCGGTGATCGGCCAGCCCGATGGCACATGGGGCGAGACGGGCCTCGCGATCGTCGTGAAGAAGCCCGGGCAGGAGCTGACCGAGACGCAGGTGATCGCGCATTGCCGCGAGCGTCTCGCGCGCTTCAAGTGCCCGACGCGTGTGCTCTTTATCGACGCCTTGCCGCGCAACGCGACCGGCAAGGTGCACAAGCCGACGTTGCGCGCGAGCTTCCTGGAAAAAGCGGGCTGAACAGTCACATGCGGCCGGCGGTTTTGATCGCCGGCAAAGCCGTGCGCAGTGCGGAGTGCTAGGCAGGCTTCCGTGGCGCCTCGCGCGCTGGCGCGGAGGCGTGAGCATGTACCGGAACATTCTGGTCCCGATCGACCCTGAGGGCCTGTCCGACAGGGCGCTCGCCCACGCCATGGGCCTGTCGGGCGCGCTGGGCTCCCGTCTCACGTTGATGACGGTGGCAGACGACATCGACCCGCGCGCGCCCTTTGCCGCCGAGACGCACGAAGCGCAGAGCGGCGAAATCTCGCCATCGCGCGCCGCGCAGATGTTCCATCGGGCCGCCGGCAAATTGCGCCACGCCGGCGTCGCCTTCGACACCTGCGTCTATTGCGGCGACAAGCCGTGGGAAGGCATCGCCATGGCGGCCGACGACCACGGCTGCGACCTCATCGTCATGGCGTCGCGCGGCGGCGAACACATGGACGGCTTCGTCTTCGGCAGCGTGGCCGCGTCCGTGCTGACGCGCTGCCATGTGCCGATTCTCGTGGTGAAGGAGCCCGCGGAGGTCTGACGTCAGCCGCGCCGTGTCCCTTTGTCCCGCGCGAGATATTCGACCGTCTCCGGCCGCGCCTCCAGCCGGCCGCCCCATTTGCGAAAAACCTTCGCCATGCGCTCCGGCTGCACGCCGAGCTGCGTCATCGCCACGCCGCCATTGACGGATTCCGCATAGTCGCAGATCAGCCCGTCGCGCAGCCGGAAGCGGCTCATGCCGTCGATGATCACCCGCTTGCCTTTGAACTCTTCACGCGTGGAGGTGAAGGACGACAGCGACCAGGCATAGGCGAGATCGCCTTTCACCAGCGGTTCGAACATTTCCCAGCGATAGTCGGGGCCGGCGTCGCCGTGGAAAAGATGGCTCATCATATGCGCGATTTCGGGCCGGCCGACGTGATCGCCGTAGATGTAGTCGTGGTAGACGGCGTCCTCCGTGAAGCATTCCGCAAAGGCCGCGCCGTCGCCGGCCTCGGCGGTTCGGGTAAACCGGTCGAGCAGTTTTTCGAACGAAGCCTGATCCATTTTTCCGCGCCTCCCGCGCCATCATTTTATTTCTTCAACGCGGCCAACAGCTTGCCGCAGCGGACGCAGGCTGCCAAATGTTCATGGAATGTTCTTGTGTTTCTGCACGGCCCCGGCTAGCTTGTACGCAGGCTTTGCAACGGGGGCGCACATGGTCGTCAGGGTCGCCACGGTGGCGTTTGAAGGCATCGAGGCGCGGCCCGTCGATGTGCAGGTGCAGCTGTCGTCCGGCAATGTCGTCTTCATGATCGTCGGCCTCGCCGACAAGGCGGTCGGCGAATCCCGCGAGCGCGTCCGCGCGGCGCTGACCGCATCCGGTCTCGCGCTGCCTGCCAAGCGCATCACCGTCAACCTCGCGCCGGCCGACATGCCGAAGGAGGGCTCGCATTACGATCTGCCGATCGCGCTCGCCGTTATGGCGGCCATCGGCGCGCTGCCAGCCGATGCGCTCGGCGGCTTCACTGTTCTCGGTGAACTCGCGCTCGACGGTTCGCTGACGCCGGTCGCAGGCGTCCTGCCCGCAGCCGTCGCCGCCAATGCGCGCGGCCACGGGCTGATCTGCCCCGCCGAGTGCGGCCCGGAAGCCGCCTGGGCGTCCGGCGACATGGAAGTGATTGCGCCGCGTTCGCTGATCCAGCTCGCCAACCATTTCAAGGGAACGCAGGTGCTTTCCCGCCCGCAGCCGGGCGTACGCACGGCTGGCGGCGTCCTGCCCGATCTCCGTGACATCAAGGGCCAGGAGAGCGCCAAGCGCGCGCTCGAGATCGCGGCGGCCGGCGGGCACAATCTGTTGATGAACGGCCCGCCCGGCGCCGGCAAATCCATGCTGGCGCAGCGCCTGCCCTCCATTCTGCCGCCGCTGAACCCGAAGGAATTGCTCGAAGTTTCGATGATCCATTCGGTTGCCGGCGCGCTTGCCGGCGGCCGGCTCACCGATCGCCGGCCCTTCCGCAGCCCGCATCATTCGGCCTCCATGCCGGCGCTGGTCGGCGGCGGCGCCGGCGCGCGTCCCGGCGAAATCTCGCTCGCCCATCACGGCGTGCTGTTTCTCGACGAACTCCCGGAGTTTCAGCCGCAGGTCCTCGACTCACT